>ERZ1034878.26-NODE-26-length-74296-cov-106.679113_pt1 | contig 74296 bp, 97 predicted proteins | sample MGYA00520593_ERZ1034878 | MGnify/ENA primary metagenome ERZ1034878 (study PRJEB33766, sample SAMN09781724) | gut metagenome | biome: gut microbiome | host: Homo sapiens | place: Madagascar | study: EMG produced TPA metagenomics assembly of the PRJNA485056 data set...
GCCTCCGCAAGGGGGAGGGCGTAAGCCCTTGGGGGCGGCACGCCCCCTTATCTTCCCCTTGTTCTCTCATTCTCCAATACACCCATACAACACTCTACATAAAGAGAAAACACCATCATTACTCTACCATTAGCTATAGAAGAGCTAAGAGAGTAGAATAACCTGAGAATCCTCCAATTTGAACAGGCTGTAAGCGTGATTTGTGCGTTTGTAGCCTTTTTTCGTGCAAATCGATTGGCTTGTTTGGTGTTTTGAGGTTGTTTTTGCGTGTTTTTCCGCTTGATTTGGCGTTTTTACGATATTTGGCGAGTTTCCTTTTGTTCTATCCTTCTATTTAGAGTGAAATTTTGAGCAAATATTGGCTTTCTCGTGCGTACATCTCTATGTTTTTTGATTGTTCTATATTTTACTTTACTGCTACCCTTGGTCTCAAAAATCACGGGGTTTAGACCGTTTTGGTTGTTCTAAATGTCGGATTTTTTAGGTAAAAGCCCCGACAAAGAGGTTGGCGTGAAAAATGCAAATATTGTCACGGGACGAAAAACAGCAAAACGTGTTGCTTTTCTCCTTAAATTTGACGTTGCCAAGGACTTCTGTGGCTTCTTTTGTGGCTTTTGGCTTGTTGTAATGGCTTTATGGTTCTTGGATGCGCTCTTTGGCTTTCTGTCCTTGCCTTTTCGACTTCCAAATGTTGTGTTACTTGACATATGACCCTTGTGGGGTCATAATCCAAAAGGATAAATGACTGATATGTAAGGAGTTATGAGGTTGTGATGTGGCTTTGGTAGGCGCATTGTAGAGAAAACGAGGAAAAGATGATTGCTCTTGATGATGTGGAGGGGTGGCGATAGTGCCATGAGTGGTATGTGGCATGGTGGCTGATATGGGAGGATAGGTTAGAGTGCTGACGTGTTGGAGAGGTTAGAGCATGATGGCGAGGATAAGGAAGCGATGAGGCATAGGTGGATGATGAACGACCCAAAGGGGGTGGGGGCTTAGGTACTGGCTGCGAATTATAGTAGATAAAAGCATAGGTATAAAAAGGTACTGTTCTCAAAGGAGGTCATCATCATTTTCCCCAGAAAGGTACTACCAGAAAAGGGGGTCAATGTTATATTCCCCCAAGGAAAAGGTACTGGAGAGAAAGGATGTTAGTTATGATTATTAAAAAAATACAGTAGATATGGAAAATAAAATAGCGAAGATAGTTGACAAGGTTGGCACAGACAAGGTGACGCCATTGGAGCTGTGTTTGGAGCAGTGTTGACGGGATTGGGAGTGTAGTATTTTGAATTAAAAAAGATATAGATATGACAGACATTAACAGATTATTTAGGGTGCCATTAGGCATTAGCGAGTTGTCAGGAGCGAATAATCCGATGATAGGTTTGCTTGGTGCTGCGAGTTTAGGTTTGAGTGTGGGTAGTTCGTTGTTTGGTGCTCATAAGGCGAAGAAGGCAGCGAGAAAGGCTCTGAGGGAGCAGAAGTATCGTGCCAATGCTGAGAAGGCTTGGTATGATAAGGAGTACAATACGGACTACCTGGACACGAAGGCGGGTCAGAACTTGATGCGTAGGGCTCAGGAGGTTCAGGACGATTACATTCGTAAGGCAAATGGGGCTGCAGCTGTTGGTGGTGGTACTGCCGCGAGTGCAGCTATGGCTAAGGAGGCAGCCAATAGGACGATGGGTAACACTATTGCGAACATTGGCGCTAATGACACGGCGCGTAAGGCGAGTGTTTCTGATCAGCACATGAGGAACGAGCAGAATCTTTCTAAGCAGAGAGAGGATATTTATAACCAACAGGCTGCGAACACTACTGCTGCAGCCCAGAATATGAGTAATGCGATGATGAGTGCAGCTCCGATGTTGGACGGCTTGGGTAAGGCCAAGGCTGCTGCCAAGATAGACGTGTCAAGTCCGCAAGCTCAAGCAGCAAAACAAGGTTCGCTTGTGCCTAATGTGAACGAGAATAAGGTTCTCTATGGTATGTATGACAACATACTTCAGAAGGCTACGGGAGTTAAGTAAGGGTAAAAAAGTAAAAGAGTAAAAAGAAGGAATATGGGAAGGATAAGAAAGAAAATTGGCGTGAGCGCGAAGAATGGTGTTAATGTGGAGCGTGTGATGGAGGCAGCGGGGTTGTTGAAGGATTCTGTTGTTGACGCGCAAACAAAGAAGATAGAGATATTGGAGAGGTCGTTGAAGATGAATAAGGAGCTTGCAGAGCGTTATCACTTGGAGTTGGAGAAACTTAAAGAGGATTATAAGAGCCTTGCTGCGCACTTTGACGGCTTGTGTGTCGAGCGTGATATGTTTGAGCGTTGCTTGAAGTCGGCCGAGAATGCCTTGGTGTATAAGGACAAGGTGATTGATAGGATAAAGAAGAAGAACGCTAAGCGCATGGCTGCCAAATGCGAGGTGATAGAGGTGCTGAACGAGGAGATAGCCTATCAGTACAAGCGCAGGGATAAGGCTGAGAAGCTTGTTGAGGCTCTTGGTAAGACGTTTGAGTCGTTGAAGAAGAAGGATGGTGGCTATGAGCTGTTGTCTGTAAATAAAGAATAGTTATGAGCAAGGACGAAAAGAAGAAGATTGGTTTTATGTCGGGTGCTCCCTTGGGTGTCGGTGGCGTGTCTGCTGCCCCTCCTGCCGTTGACGCTACCAATGGCGACGTGTTGGCTCCCAAGGGCAGAATAAGGCCACGTATGGGTGGCAGCAGTATGGTGCCGGATGCTATGCCGGGGCGTGCTCCCGAGTCGGCTGTTGCCGCTCCTACATACAACGCTTTCACTACTGGTATGCGAAGCGGTCGCTTTGACACCCCTCCCGACGCAAAGCCACAACAGAGAGGTCACTTGAATAGGGCGAACAATGTTGAGCGTACGGAGTTTAGTCCGCAGAGGACAAGAGAGGGGCAGTTGGCTAATCCCGACACAAAGCCGCAGCAGAGAGGTCATTTGGAGGATGCGGCTGTGATGGATAGGACAGAGTATAGTCCGATGCACACAAGAGAGGTGCAGACCTCCACCCCGGATGTAAAGCCCAAGCAGGTAGGGCATCAGAATGACGCTGCCCTCGTTGAGGAAGGAGCATACGACCCACAACATTCGAGAGAGGTTCAGGCTTCTTATCCCGACGTGATGCCACAACTGGCAAGACACGACAAGAGGGGTAATGCGGTTGAGGAGATGCGCCCCGAGGCGGAGGCTCCTGTGTTTGAGAAGGATGACACTCGGAGGGATGGTGGCTTCTTTAAGTGGCTTGGCGGATTGTCGAAGAAGCGACCAGGAAGGCGTGAGGGCGAGAGTGATGATGATTATGACGAGCGCATGACGAGGAACAAGATGCGCATGGCTGTTCTTGCTGACGCTATACGACACATGGGCAATATCTACTATACCTCCAAGGGTGCTCCGGCGCAGAAGTTCAACAATCCGGTGGCGGAGTTGCAAGCTGGTCTTGACAAGAGAAAGGCCGAGCGTGCGAGAAAGGCTGCTGCCGAGGCGGACAGCGCTTACAAGAACGCGAACTTGCAGATAAAGATGGATGCGGCTGCTGCCGACAGAGCTTACAAGGGACAGATGCTTGATATGAAGAGACAAGCCGGTGAGCGTGCTGCTCAAAACGCTAAGGACTTGAAAGAGTACCGCGACGGAATACTTGGCGTGCAGCAAGGAAACTTGAAGTTGGCTGGCGACAGATTGGGTGAGGACAAACGACACAACCAAGCATCTGAAAGACTCAGTGCGGGCAGACTTGCCTTGGCGCAAGCGAAGGCTGCACGTACGGCAGGAGGCTTGGGAAGCAGCGGCGGCGTAGGAGGCGGTTATGGATATGCCACTCCATACGGAAGATTGGCAAGCAAGAAACAGCTTACGCCTCAGCAGGAAGCCCAGGCTTGGACGGTCATGCGTAATCTTGGTATGATTACTCCTCAGAAGCAGCGTGAACTCGACCGTGCTATGAATGGATATGAGGGAAGTGACGGCAAGATGGTGAATCCAAGTGCAGATCGAGCAAGTAAGATTATTCAGAGTGCCATTAGCTATGGCTTGCTTGACGCTTCAAGCCGTGGCGAGTCGCTTAGGAAGACGTTTAGGGACGGCTTTGGTTATACAGACGTGCGGACGAGCGACAAGGCCAAGCGTGGCGTGAACACTTCGGGCAGAAAGGTTGGATATGTGACCAAGAGGGTGTCGAAGAGTGAAGCCAAGCAGATTAGGGGACAGCGCAAGGGCGCGAACCCTATTAACTGGCAAGGCTCGGGCGGCAAGACCAAGGCTCCGTCCACCAAAGGTACAGCCAAGGGCAAGGGTACGGACTGGAGCAAATATGTGAAGTAGACTATATAAAGAGTATAAAAAAAAGACTATAAAACACGATAAGAATATGCCGGATAACAGATATTATATTTTCAAGGACGCTAAGGGCGGTAAGCATACTGTGGACAAGGCGGCTTACGACAGTGACCCTGAGGGCTTTGCGAAGGCTTTTCCCGGTGCCCGTATGGAGGTGATAGACCGCAAGACGGGACGCCGAGGCGACGTGGCCGTAAAGGACGCGGGTAGGATTGGTGACTTTGGCGCCAACCTTTTCACGGGAAGAAGAGTGAAGAAACAACCTCAGCAGCAACCAAAGACTGCATTGGGAAAAGCCCAGCAGAGCGTGGCGCAAGAGAAGTGGGGCGATAAGCCTTCCTATGCCTCTTTAGGCCTCTCTAAGCCTTTGGGTGATGGGGAAGCCAAGGCTGTTGATTATACTAAGCCCGGGTCGTTCGGTGACTTGATGAAGCAAGAGGATGCGCAGATGGACGCGTATAACGGGGTGACGCAAAAAGCCATTAAGGAAATGGCTGCCCGGACTCGTGCGGAAAGGAAACGCATGGACGCTCCTGTTGTTGATACGGGCAATGCGAATGTGAACAAGTATGTTGTGAACACACAGGGACAGATGGAGCGTCAGATGATGGACAGCGGCAGAGAGCTTGCCGACAAACATCTTGGCGGCTATGTGTCTAAAAGCATTGAGGACGTGTTTAAGGATGCTACAGCGAAAGGTGTTGCCGCTGAAGATGCTTTGAGCAAGGCTTCTCCATTCGCGTCTATGTGGGCTGGTGAGGCTTACAACGAAGCTCTTGACCCCGACAAGCTGATAGCGCAGCTAAGCAAGAAAGCCGAGAAGGATATGGCAGGGTTGTTTGCCAACCCGAAGGCAAGGGAGGATATCAAGCTGAAGGCGGCTGCTTATGGTGTGGCCCCGGAGGAATACGTAAGCAAAATACTCGCTCCTGGCCTACAGGCAAAGATAGCCGAGGAGTTTGACAAGAGCGAGCTGAGCCGTAGTATGCCTAAGAGCACGGCAGAATACATCATCCGTGGTGTCAATGACTCGATGATAGGCACTATCTTGTCGATGGGCATGATGTCGAAGAAGCAGAGACAGTATGCTCAGCAAGGTATGGCTATGACCGACAACGGGGAAAATCCTTATGTTAAGCCGGGTATGGGTGCGAGAGTGGCACGAGGAGTATTAGGCTTTGGTGCTGATGGACCAGTATTTGGTGTGCTTGGCAAGGGCGGTGCGTGGGTTGCAGGCAAGGCTTTCGGCAATGGTGTGGCACAGGCAGCAAGGATTGCTAACACGAGTCTTGCAGGGCGCATAGGTCGAATGGTTGGTACTGGAGCCGTAAGTCAAGGTGTAACGGGCGTGCTTTATGGTTCGACGAATGCTGCTGTTCAGAATTACTCAACGGGTGATGATACCTCTATTGGCAATACCGTGAAGCTTATGACTATGGGCGGTCTTTCTGAGGGCGCAAGCTGGGCTACTATGGGTGGCATTGGCGGTGCTGTAGGTGCAGGAATCTATAATGTAAGTGGCGTGAAGCGTATTCCTGCCAAGGTGTTCCAGTTGGCGATGGAAGGCGTTGGTATGCACATGGGTGGTAATGTTGCCAAGATGATAGAGGGGCATGATACCGATTGGCTGAGCGTAGAGGGAAACCTTGAGGCTTGCGCTAATGTTGTAGCCTTGAAGCTGACGCATGCAAGACTGCCTAAGCGTCAGGTGATGGATGGCAAAAAGGAAAGCTATCTTGACATGGTGGCGAGAAATATTAAAAACCTTATGACATCTGACGGACAGAGAGCGGCCTTTGGTGGATATACTTTCACCAATGAGGAGAAAGAACAGCTGTTCGGAAGCGACAAGGCGCCAAAGCGCGAAGAGACGCTCTACGGTTATGACGTACACGGCAATCCGCTGACGAGAAAAGAGAGTCTGACATCTTGGGCGATGCGAACCAAGAAGACCGCAGCCAAAGGGAAAGGCGAGGAGTCGTATAAGGACACAGACGCTGAGTTTGTGAAGACTGCCTACGACGAGATAATGGCGGACAACACTATCCCTTGGGACACAAAAGCTAAGTTCTCGGCTTTGGTAATGGGAACGGTTCCTTCGGCACGTCCGATGATGGACCATATAGCGATAGAGCGTGACGAGAAAGGAGCGTATGTGGGGGAATATAGTCTTTATGGAGAGTTGCTATCAAAGAACCGCTATAAGACAGCCGACGAATACGATTCAATCAAATACAATCTTGGGGCGAAGAAAGAAAACCAACGTTTGAGTAATGCCTATGGTGCAGCTCAGATAAAGGACGAGAAGGCGGCACAAGAAACATTGGAGACTGTAGCTGAGACGTTTGGCTTTACTGCTGAACAGTTGAAGGCAGCTATGGACAAAGACCCGTTGAAGCGCAGCGAGGAAGAACAGAACGCTTGCGTGGCTCTGAGAAAGGCTTATGAGGGAGAGCAGTTCCCGGAAGGAACGTTGCATCCCGACCAGTCGCAGACAGAGGGCAAGGACGTGGTTGAGGAGAATAACCTTGGCACGGAGAATCCTAACAATGAGGCTGTGGCTGAGGTGCTTGGTAAGCTAACAGAAGCTGAGGACGCGTTGCAGGCAGCCATGGACGGCAACGATGTGTTTAAGCAGGAGTATGAGAGGTTGAAGAATGAGAGGTTGAGCAATCCGCAGATATATATGGAGCTGTTCAATTCCGGACTCACCCAGGAGCAGCTTGCGCCTCTTGCTGACTATATCAATGCGAACGCGAAGACGCAGGGTATGTTTAATGGTACCCAGGCGAAGATTGTGGAGACGACTCAGAAGCACGTGGCAGACTGGAGCTACAAGGGCGAGCTGGACGGCGAGAAGCAGAATGGCGAGCAGGTGTTGTTTGTGAAGGACAACAATGGCAGACTGCTGATTGTTGGAGCTGGCGATGTTGCGTTTGATAGTGAAGGTAGAGCAAGAGAAAGCGTAGGCGACATGCTTAGCGTGCTTGACCCGAATACAAAGGAAATGGACTTCATAAGCAAGAAGGACGTGCAGCTTGACCATGTGGAAAAGACGGAGGACTATGCCAAGAACTATCAGACGATGTTGGAGGAGTTGAACTCTACCGCTTACGCGGAAAGTGAAAAGAGAAAAGAGAAAAGTGAAGAATCCTATACTAAGCCTTCTGAAGCCTCTCTAAGCCTTCCTAAGCCAGGGGAACAGCCGAAGGGGGAAGATGCACCGGTACCTGTGGATGAAGATGTAAAGCCTATAGGGGAAGGAGAAAAAAATAATCCATCCGATAATGGCAATGGAAGTAACGAGACTTTAACATTTGCGGACGGTACACCTGTGCCGATGATGAAGGACTCGAAGGGTCGTGAGACAGCTGACTACTCGCGGATGACACCCGAACATGGAGCGGAGTGGATGTCTTCGCAGTTTGGCGAGAACGCAGAAGCTGCTGTAGACGGACAGATAAAGAGAGCCGAGAAGATGCTGAAGGAAGCCGAAAAGATAAAGGTGGACTACACGGGAGATTTGAATGACGCTAAGGAGGCGGAGGCTCAGAAGAAGATGGCAGTTGATGCCGCCAAAGCAGAGCTGGAGCTATATACCAATATCAAGAAGGCAATGACTGAGAAAAAGGTCAAGGCTGGAATGGAGAAGGTAGGTGAAGTAGGTAATGTAGGTGTTGCTCGCGAGAAGTTTGAGAGCGGTAAGCGCGTTGTGGGCAACAAGCGCACACGCACATTGTCTGACGGCACGAAGATAAAGGGACACTATGAGCTTGTTGAGGCAGACAGCCTTACTCCTTCGCATAACGCTAATGACGGCTACAAGAAGAGTGAGGGTTTCCCCGTGAACGAGGAAGGACGCACTATCAACGACCGCGACTACGAGAACGACAAGGACGCTCAGAGGGTGACGGACATGATAGCAAGGCACTATGACGGACAGGCGGTAGACCAGGTTCCAGTTGTGACGACTGACGGCATTGTTGTTGATGGTAACGGCAGAACGATGGCGGGACAGAAGGCAGCAAAGGACGGAACAGACGGAGCTTATCTTGAAGCGTTGAAGGAAAATGCGGAGAACTACGGCTTCACTGCAGAACAGATTGAGCAGAGCGGAATGAAGCATCCAAGACTGGTGCTTGTAAGTGACGAGCCTATGAAATATGACACGGCTACATTCGCGAAGTTCAACATGAACGAGAAGAAGTCGCAGGGCAACACGCAGCAGGCTGTTGCAAACTCGAAGAAGCTTAGTACTGACGAGATAAGTGTCATTGTGTCGGAAATAGAGGGCAGTGGCAGTCTTGATGCATTCTTTAACAATTCTACCGCAATAAACTCGTTGCTAAAACGTTTAGTTGATAAGGGCGTGATAGGTCTTAACGAGGTAGCTGGATTGCGTGAGGGCGAGGATAGATTGTCGGCTTCGGGCAAGGACTTTGTGAAGAACCTTCTGTTGGGCAGTGTTTTCTCAGAGAACACTATCAGAATGATGGGTGCTGACGCTATGCTGAAGACAAAGGCTCTGAATGGTATACGTGCCGTTATTGACAATATGAAACTTGGCGACTATGCTCTGATGAAGGAGATAGACCAGGCAATGCAGTTGATGTACGAGGCTCACCAGGATGGCAGTGGTGTAGACGCATACTTGCGCACTCCTGCTATGTTTGGCGAAAACGCAGCTGACAGATTTGACCCTATCTCGCAGGCTATCGCTCTTGCCCTGGAGGGTAAGGTTGAGGACTTCCGTGAGCTGATGATGGCGTATAACAGAAATGCCGCTCCTTATGCTGACGCCAACCAGACGGAAATGTTCGGCGAGAGACCTACGAAGGAAGATTTTGTAAACGAATTTTTAAAACTTAGAAACTGGAAAGACTATGAAACAAGACATTCAAGCAAAGAAGGAAATGGCGATGCTGGCAGCTCTGAGGGAGGTGAACCAGAAACGTCAGGAGGAAGCGGCAGAAGAAGAAAAGAAGAACTTGCAAAGAGTGGAGATAAGACACTCGAGCGGAAGAATCTCGATGATGTATCTACCGAAGAAAACGGTGGAGCATTGGAGGGAGATAAGGAAGGGAAACCCGAAAATGACAATGGAGGAAGCCCTGATAGAGACATTCAAGCAGGAGAAGAACAGCGAGAAGTAGACAAAGCTGTCAAGAACATTGCCACGGAGATAACCAAGAAGACTGGCATTGAGGTGGTGACGGACGAGAAGGAAGCTGAGGAGGTAATCCGTGAGAGCGAGGAGACCGATTCGGACTTGAAGTACCACAAGGAGACTGACGAGGCTACACTTGAGGAGCTTGAGAATGGCGAGACCGTAAAGGTGTATCGCGCTATGCAGGTGATAGACGGCAAGCTCTATCCTCCTATGGCAGCTGCCGTGAACGGCAAGCGTGTGGAGGCTAACGAGCTTGGCGTGTGGATACGTGCAGACGAGAATCCCGACCTTGCCATTCCCGATATTGACCCGAAGACCAAAGAGCAGAAGGTGGACAAGAAGACGGGCGAACTGAAATGGAAGTTCAAGCTCGACAAGGGCGGCAAGGATGCGACTGGCAAGAAGGCTACAGACATTCCTGCTGCATACAATCCGTATTGGCACACATCACGCTCGCCGTTGAACGACCAGTTTAAGTCGGCTTGGATTCGCCCGAACATAGTTGTCGTGGAATGCGAGGTTCCGGTGAGCGAACTGAGCAGCGGTTATCGTGCGGAGAGAGCAAAGGATGCCGTGGGCGAAGTGGACTGGAAGAGTGGCGTTGTGAGTGGCGAGGTGTACAAGCAGACTGGACGCGCAAGAAAGGTTATCCTCTCTCGTTGGTGCAAGCCCGTGAGAGTGTTGTCGGACGCTGAGGTTGCACAGAGAGCCAAGGAGTTTGTGGGCGACGCTAAGGTTGAGATACCCGAGAACGTGCTGACACCAAGACAGCGCATAGAGTTTGAGAAGGCAGGCTTCAAGATTGGCGCGCCGGAAAAGGGCGTGAAGAAGTCGGACCAGATACTGGAAGCCCTTAAGAGAGGCTTGCAGATTGATACTGAAATCAAGGAGCATCGCAGCCGTTGGGCAGGTGGTGAAGTAGTCGGTATGAAACAATTGTCCGATAAGCTACATACCGACCCAGATATGTTGTGGAATGAAATATCGCAGTATCATGGTGATTACATCACGCGTAAACTTGAAAAAGTCCCAGAAGATGGTACGGTAAAATTCTTCTCCGCTCATGATGGCAAATGGTATTTCTACAGTGTTGATAAGAATCATACTATAACTCTTTTTGACGCTGTGGAGGCATCAAGAGAGAATTATGAACTATTTAAAGACAAACTAAAGAAGTATGGATTTGACGGCACTACAAAGGCTGTTCGTGAGGATATGCAGGAGACTGGATATACCGGACGAACAAATAGCGATAAGCTTGAGTCTTTTATCCGACCCGGACTTGAGAGAGGGGATAGATTGGGTAATGGGCGTTCTTGGAGAGAATCGGGAGCCGACCGACGTGGAATGGCTGGAGAAACTGACGGAACTCAACTTGAAGGCAATTCGGAGAAGCAGGGGGAAGTAAAGTATTTCCGTACTGCCAATGGCGAGGTGTATGGCTTTACTGACGGAGAGAAGATTTATCTCGACACGAAGAAGATGAAGCCGGAGACACCATTGCATGAGTATGCGCACTTATGGTGTGACATGCTGCGTAAGGTGAACCCCAAGGAGTGGGAAAGCGTGAAGAAGCTCTTCGACAAGGTGGAGGGTCTGAAGGAAGAGGTGCAGAAGTTGTACCCCGAACTGGAAGGCGACGCCTTGTATGAGGAAATGATAACAACCTACTCGGGACGCGAGGGCACGAAGAAGCTTGAGAACGTAGTGAGAAAGCTTGCTGCGGAGGAAGGCAAGAGCGTGACTGAGAGCGCGAAGGCACAGGGATTCCTGGAAAAAGTAAAGGAGGCTCTGACAAAGTATTGGAAGGGCGTGGCTGATGTGCTTGGCATTCACTTTACTACGGCTGAGGAAGTGGCAGACAAGGTGCTGGCAGACTGGGCTAAGGGAGTGGACCCGAGGGAGAGTGAAAAGGGAAAAGTGAAGAGTGAAAAATCCGATACTAAGCCTTCCGAAGCCTCTCTGAGCCTTCCTAAGCCTGGGGAGAAGCCTGAGGGTGACGGAAAGGCGCTGAAGGCGAATCCTTTGGAGGGGATGCGGAAGGCGGCGGAGCTGTTCAAGGACGAGCAGATAGAGAAGGCGCGTGCTGAGCTTGCGGAGGCAAAGAAGAGTGGCGACGCGAGCGAGGTGAAGCGTTTGACAGACAAGCTGAAGGGGCTTATGGACTCGAAGCTGAGAGGCAATGGCATCGGCTTGGTTGAGAGACGCAAGATAATAGGCGAGGAGCTTGGCAAGGTTCTTGGCGAGGAAGCCGGCAAGGCGGAGGCCGAGAATGTGAACAAGCCCTGGAATGATATGGACGGCGAGGAGCGAATGGCTACAGCCGAGAAGAATCCTTTGACCGAGGAGGAGATAAGAAACAACACCTCTGAGGAGAACAAGAGTTTGATAGAGGATGCGGTGGACTATGTAAATGGCAACCACGGCATTGTACAACAAATAGCTTACTTAAAAATTTACGACGATGTTAGGAATAGACATGAGGATGCTCCCGACAATAGCGGAGCAGAAGACAGAACACAGTTGGCTGCTGCCGATAATGGAGGCAGCAAAGAACTGGGAGTGGGAACAGGACGAGAAGGCGGAGGACCTTCTGAGCAACTGGGTGACGGAACAGGTGGAGAAGGAAGGCCTGAGCAGCTACAGCATGGCAGCAAGAATAGTGCAGGACAGCCTGATGTTCCTACTGGAGAAGGAAGCCATAGCCAAGGCGAAGGAGAAGCACCCGGACTGGGAGGAGTACCTACCGGAGATACTAAGCGCGAGGGAGGCAGCAATGATGGCAGCAATGGAGCAACCTTACGACACGAGCGTGGACGAGGAAGTAGCGACAAGACTGCTACAACGAATGGAGGATGGAAGCCTACAGCCAAGCAAGGAACTCATTTCCCAGATAACGGCACTTTAGAGCAGAAGAAGCAGAACACAGCTGCAAAGAAGGCGGCTCTGAAAGACGCTCTAAAGAACTGGGCTAAGCTTGGACGTGGTGAGCTTGGCATGAACCTCGCTGGACTCAACTCGCGCCAGATAGAGTATCTGCCCGAGGTGATGAAGGCAGTGAAGGACTATGGTGTAGCCTTGATAGACGAGGGTGTATTCCGTGTGAAGGACTGGATAAAGAACATTCGTGAAGCTATCGGTGAGGACATGGAGGGAATGAAATTCTCTGACAAAGACATCGACGACTTCATCGAAGAAATGTGGAACTCAAAGTACACCATGAACGGCGAGACCCACACCATAGGCGAATGGGCAGACATCTACGGACAAGAGAAGTTGCGTAAGGAGCTTGCCGATCCATTGAAGGAGAAGGCAAAGCGCCAGATTGAGGTTGAGGATGTACCCGTAAAGATAGGTGACAAGGCTAACATTGAGGAAACCTTGCCGTTCCTCTTGCCACAGCAGCAGGAGGATGTACTGAAAGCAGAGACACAGTTCTTCGGCAATGAGCATGCGGACAGAGAGCACGCCTTCGGCAAGGGCTATATGTTTACCAATGGCACGGGTACTGGCAAGACGTACACGGGACTTGGCATTGCGAAGCGACTTGTGAAGCAAGGCAAGGGACGTATCCTTATCGTGACACCGAGCCAGAAGAAGGTGAGCGACTGGATAAAGGACGGACGCAACCTGAACATGGAGATTCGCGACCTTGACGACTGGGCTAAGGAGCGTGGCACCACGGCTACGACGGAGAGCGGTGATGGCGTAGTGATAACCACATTCGCTAACTTTGGCGTGAATAAGAAGCTGCTGGAAACCAAGTGGGACGCTGTGATATACGACGAGAGCCACCGCATCATGGAAAACAAGAAGGGTACGGAGACGGCACGCAGTATGCAGCACTACATGGTGACGAACCGCGACGAGAGCCATTGCTTCTTGAGATTGCAGGAGACGAACAAGGACTATCAGAAGCAGAAGAGTCTTGGCGAGCAGTTTGACATCGAGCGTGCCAAGGAGACAGAGCGCATACGCAAAGAATACAAGGCGAGCCATCCGAGCGCAACCGAGCGTGACGTTGCATACGCCACAAGCAGAATGGTGCCAAGGGATGTGTACAACTTCACTCCGAGCGACTATGTGACCTTCCCGGTGCTTGGCAAGATACACGCTGAGTATGTGAAGGCATTGAGACACTACACCAACGAAGTGAAGCCTAAGCTTGAGGCTCAAGCAAAGACAGAGTGGAAGGACACGAAGACCATCTTCCTCTCGGCGACCCCGTTCAACACACGCGAGAACCTTGACTATGTGGAGGGCTACATCTTTAAATATCCAGAAAGTGACGAGCGTGGCATGAGCGGGCGCACGCAGTTCTATCTGAACCACTTTGGTGCGGCATACAAATACCGCTACCACAGACTGGAGCAGAGCACAAACAACCCCGAGGCAGTGGCAAAGCAGGAGATAGCCTTCTCGGACTATCTGCAGCACACGTTGGGAACCATGAGCGGTCGCATCATAGACAGCCCGTATGACTATTCGAGAGACTTCCCGACTGTGTCTCCCGACCATGCCGAGGAGTTTAATCAGGCAGTGCAGGATGCCGTGAGAGGACACGGAGTGTTGGCAGACGCTTACCGTAGGACGATAGGCGACTATAATTATGGCAGCGCTCTGTTTGAGACTATGAAGGTGGCAAACATCATAGAGCGCATAAAGGCCCATTTGGATGCAGGCCGCAAGGTAGTGATATTCCACAGAAGAGTGGAGACCAAGGAGCCTTTGAAGCCACCGTTTGCCTTGATGTTGGAACAAGCTAATCACTTGGTTTCAATAATGAGCGAAGGAGAGGAAAAGAAGGAGGCAGCAAAAGCTGTGAGAGACTTTAGAAAGAAGTATGCCGACTTGTTGGAGTGGGAGCAGACATTGGACTACAGCATGCCGAGAGAGCAGATAGCCAAGGTGTTCGGCAAGGACAAGGTATTGTTCTTCAGCGGAAAGGAAAGCTCGAAGGTGAAGGACAAGGCAGTGGACACCTTCAATAGCGACGATAGCGGCAAGAACATCATCGTGATACAGGAGGCGAGTGGCAAGGAGGGAATCTCGTTGCACGACACTACGGGCAAGCATCAGCGTGTGTGCATAACACTGGCTCTGCCTCAGAGTCCTATCACAGCATTGCAGATAGAGGGACGCACCTACCGTATCGGTAATAAGAGCAACGCCATATTTGAGTACCCGATATTGGGATTGAACTCAGAGATGATGCTGTTTGGCGAGAAGTTCAACAACCAGGTATCGACGACGGAGAACCTTGCGCTTGGCAGCCAGGCGCGAAGCCTAAGAGACAGCTTTGCCAAGGGTATCTTGGAGCATAGCGGCGTGGTGCCTATCGAGCAGCAGGGCGTAGGCGGCAAGGAGTTTGACGCTCCAAAGGAGCAGGACAACGACCCGTTTGACAGCGCTGTGCTTGACTACTACTCTAACCAGAAGTTGAACTCTCGCAATAGAGAGGGTGTGGACTACTTCCCGACCCCGGAGCCGTTGGGCTACAAGATGATGGAATGGGCGAACATGGGCGAGGGTGATACTGTACTTGAACCGAGTGCGGGCCATGGTGCTATAGCGCGATATGCCCCTAAGGGAAACCAGATGGTGGCGATAGAGCCGAGCCAGAGTCTGTTCACGAAGTTGCAGTTGAAGGCAGGTGGACTGGGCAGAAAGTTCGTGAACACCATATTCGAGAACTACGACATCGGCAACAAGCACGACGTTGTGGTGATGAACCCGCCGTTCGGTACAGCCGGTGCAACAGCGATAGCCCACTTGGGCAAGGCCTTCAAGCACTTGGAGGAAGGCGGTCGTGTTGTGGCTCTCATACCGAGAGGTTCAACGGACAAGAAGTTTGACAAGTGGATTGAGGGCGAGAAGACCGCCGTGCTGCGTGCGGAGGTGGAGCTGCCCGACATCGTGTTTAAGCAGGCAGGCACAAAGGTTGTTTGCCGTGTTGTGGTGGTGGACAAGATAAGCAACGAGGCTATGCGAGCCAAGGCAGGACGAGCCGAGAAGTGGAACTTGGGCGGTCACTACGACAAGATAGAGGACTTCTTCGAGGACTTGCGCGATGTGGAAATGCCGGACCGCATTATCGACACGAACGCGATAATGATGAAGAAGAGCAAGCAGACGGTTAAGGACTTGAAGGAGTTGAAGAATGTGCGTGTCGACTTAGACGAGCACGGTATTAATGTGCGTGTGAGAGGAGACTGGAAAGACTACTCTATTATGTTTGACTTGGGCGAATATAACGCTGAGCAGAGAAAGAGTATTCTTTCGGGTACATACGAGAGACTTGAAGAGTATGAGCGCCAGACAAGCAACGAGACGAGCCAGGCTGTGATTGCGGAACTAAAGAAGTTGACTTGCAAGTTGGCTGACATGACTGAGGAGGAAATGCAGCGATACTTGAAGAAGCAGAACGATGGAAAGGGCGTGATGTATAGAGTGGAGCACGCTGCTGAGGTATACAACAAGACGAACACCCATTACCGCATGGAGCTTGGCAACACCTTCTCAGACAGCAAGGAACACTTTGACGCTGTGAGAGACAGAGCTGTGGAGGAGAAAGGAATCGTTATGCCTAATCTGAACAAGGAGAAGGTGAAGGTGGTAGAGGTTGAGAAGCATGGCTTTGAAGGCGATAGTAAAGGAGCTATTGAAGAGGCAAGAGCATGGGCAAAAGAAAACCTTGTTACAACAGACAAACAAGATTTGCCCACTATGCGTGATGGCACACCTTATACTATTAGTAAGAAAGCCGTAGACAAATACCTTTCTTCAAGCGCAGTAAGCAAGAGTGATGAACTTGGTATACATCTTTCTGTGCTTCCTAAGCTTACAGATGTTATCCATGAGAGCATCGAGGCAGAAATTCATCCGGATTACAAAAAGGGTGAAGACGGAATACGCGGTGTAGAGAATGGATATGGTGAAGGCGTTTTAGTACATAGACTTTATGGCGCAGTAGAATTGGACGGTAAGATGTATCGTGTTAAGACTACTATGCAAGAGTTCAGAGGTGGGGAAGAAAACAAACCTCATAGCTATGAGGTAACAAAAATAGAGCTGCTTGACGCTCCTGGCACAGCGGTGTTACCCGACAGTTCCCCTTTGGACACGACACCAAGCAACTCTAAAAATATAACGTCGGAAGGTTCCGAGAAAGCGAACGAATCCGACAGTCTCCCTTTGAACAGTGCAACCAACGGTTATATTTCAACTGCAAAGTTACTGCAAGGAGTTGAGAAATCCTACGATTCGAGCAAGAAATTGCTTGATGAGAGTAAAAATTTAACAGATGGGGAGACTTTCTTTAGGAAAGAGAGTGATAAGCCTCGCTATGCCTCGCTGAGCCTCTCTAAGCCTTTGAGCGAGCGTATCATCAAGACAGTGGAGAAGGTTGCGAAGAGAACAGGAGGTAAGGTGAAGATGGTGAGCTCGGTTGAGGAGATTGGGAATGAGCAGGTGAGAAAGGATATTGAGAGCGGCAAGCAGGTGACCGGCTGGTATGACGAGAAGACGGGCGAGGTGCATCTGTATATGCCGAACATCCATGACACGTATACCGCGGAGAAAACCGTTTGGCACGAGACCGTAGGACACAAGGGCATGAGAGGATTGCTTGGAGATAAATTCAATGACTACATGCGTGGTCTTTGGATGGACTTGGACAACCCTATCAATGCTGAGCTGAGAGCTTATGTGAAGGAAAAGATGAACATGAATCACCTTGGATTCTATGACGCTATTGAGGAGTTTATCGCCAAGAGCGCAGAGGACGGAAAGGGTGAGCCGGGATTCTGGAACTACATCAAGAACAAGGTGACTGACGCCCTGCACGAGATAGGCTACAGAGTTTCGCCTAACGTGAAGGACGTGAAGTACATGCTTTGGCTTGCGAAGAATGTGCAGAAGCATGGAGACAGTCCGCTGTGGAAGATGAGAGCTGAGGCTGTGAGGTGGAAGATAGAGCATGAGAAGACGGAGTACACGAAGATTGAGGGCGGCGAGTTGTATGACAACGACGGCAAGAGCCATGACTTCGAGGGTATGAGTCGCGAGGAATGGCTGGAGGCAACGGACGGAGAGATACACTACCGCACGTCTCCAAGTGCTGCTACCGCTTTGGATAGATACCATCATGCTCTGGACCGTCATAGCTATATGGCTACGGAGGCTTTCATGGACAATATGCTCTCGTTGAAGAAACTGATGGAGGCTATTGATCCGTCTATCAGGAAGATTGAAGATGTGGCAAGCTCGATGAACCCATATCTGATGCAGAATATCACGGAGGGCAAGATGAGTGACAAATCCAAGCTCTTCGAAATACGCTATATGGACCCGCTTAGCAAGTCTATGTCGAGCGTGTTGGACAGCTTCGATGGCAAGAAGGTGGAGGACAGAATAAGGAACTTCAACCTGTATATGATAAGAAAGCATGGATTGGAGAGAAACCGTGTGCTCTTTGTGCGAGACAAGATAAGGGAAGAACGAAAAGTGAAGAGTGAAGAATCCGATAGTATTGATGCTTTGGAGACTGCTTGGAAGGACGAGAGAAGCGACCTTAGACAGAAGCTTGACTTGGGACAGATAGACTTGAGGGAGTACTACCGCCAGATGGACGAGTGGATAGTACAGAACTTGGATAAGGACTTTAAGGCAGAGGAGCACGACTATTCGGGTATGCACGGCTTGCAGGGCATTGACGATATGAAATCGCCTTATGATGATGCTGGAGCCATTGACGATGTGATGAGTCAGGAGGCGAGCATGGAAGGCATGAAGCAAGGCTCAGTTGCCGACTTCTGGAAGAAGGTGAAGGCAGCTACAGACTATTCGGTAAATTCGGACTACGAGAGTGGACTGATAAGTCAAATTACACACGACGGAGTATTGGGCATGTTCGACTGGTATGTGCCTTTGAGAAAGTTTGACGAGGCTACCGCTGAGGACGTATACGGATATGTGACAGAAATGGGCGACCCAGGCAACTATATCGGCACGACGCTGATGAACGCCAAGGGACGAAAGAGCCTGAGCAATGTGGAGATATTGGCACAGATAGGTTTGATGGGCAACCGTGCGATAAGAAACGGAGGTCAGAATATGATAAAGCAAGCCTTTGCGCGATTCGTGAGAAACAGCGGAGAGCAGAACCTTGTGAAGGAGACAAAGGTGTGGGTTGAGAAAACTGGCACGGACTTGAACGGCAACGACATTTGGGAGGAGGCTTATCCGCAGATACCAGAGGGAGCAAGCGCAGATGATGTTGCGAGCATTGTGGATGCCTTTGAAACGGACATGAGGACCAAGCAAGCTAAGGGTGAGGCAAAGAGCTTGAGCAATGGAACGGACATAGGCTTCAAGTTCCAAAGAGCGAAAGACAAGAGTCAACACTTTGTGGACGTGAAGATAGCCGGAAGAACACACAGATTTGTGGTGCTTGGCAATCCGAGAGCAGCACAGGCTTTGAACGGAATGCTGGAGAACGGCAAGGCAAGCGTCCGGACGTTGCAGGCTGTGACACGATGGATGGCTATGGCCTCAACATCGTGGAGTCCAGAGTTTGTGATGAGAAACATCGTGAGAGACATGGAATTTGCATCTTCGCATGTTGCTGCAAAGGAAGGTGGAAGATACCTTGCAAAGTGGTCACGCTATTATGGTGAGCTTAATCCGCTGAATATGTTCTACAATGAGGGCGCAGGAGCTATGAAGAGCATGAAGTGGAAAGACTTCAAGAATGGTGTAGGCTATGGACTATACGCCCGATACAGAGAAGGTACGCTTGGTAACTCGAAGATGGAGCGATACTTCAAGGAGTTCATGGAGAACGGTGGCGAGACAGGCTTTGTTCAGTTGTTCTCGATGCACGACATGGAGAAGATCTACAAGAGTATCGTGGAGAAGGAATCGGCAAAGGGCGCGAATAAGGTTATGGTTAATGCTGTGGAAGTGCTTAAGAAATTAGGCAAGAACGTGGAGAATCTGAACGAGGTGGCTGAGAACATGGCACGATTTGCCACATATTGCACATCAAGAGACTTGGGGCGTTCGGCAGCAAGAAGCGCGTACGACGCAAAGGAGGTATCGACAAACTTCAACCGTCATGGCTCGGGTGATGCTATAAAGAGCTTCAAGAACGGAGAAATGGGTGATTGGCAGAAGGCAAGGCGAAACACATACGGCTTTGTGGCAGGCTACCTAAGAAACTACTCGATGTTCTTTAATGCTGGCGTTCAGAGTACGAACCTGCTGTTCAAGAATATCAAGCGTGCGCCTGTGGGTACTACTGTTGCTATGACATCTGCACCGTTTGCCTTAGCGTTGATTATGGCTGCTGTCAACAATGCTATTATACAGAATGAGGACGAGAAGGACAGAGGCAACGTGAAGGATCCGTATGGCGAGTTGCCTGACTATATCAGGAGAAACAACCTGTGTATATATGTGGGCAAGAACAGATTTGTGACTGTGCCGTTGGCAATTGAGCTGAGAGCATTCTATAGTCTTGGCGACTTGGCAGCAGGACAGACATTTGCCAAGAACGTGAAGAGCCAGAGAAACATGGCGATGGATGCCGTGGGCTGTATGTCGCAGCTATTCCCGGTAATGGACTTCTTGAATAATCCGAATTATGAAAAGAGCTTGGAAAACGGAGTAGGTATGACTACAGAAGGTATAGCTCCTACTGCTATAGTTCCGTTCATTGAATGGTGGCTTAACAACGACTGGAAGGGTGCGCCGATAAGACGAACAGGCGATAAGACAGAGCTTAACCCGGCATGGCAGAACGCCTATAATAATGTTCCGGCAAGACTTGTGGACTTGAACAAGTGGGTGAACGCCAAGACCAACAATATAGCTCCTGGTAATCCGGAAATGAAGGGTAACGAGGTTCTTGACTGGGCAACAGACCCGTCGATGCTCAATCATTTCTTCGGTTCGTGGAGTGGCGGTATGGGCACATTTACTCAACGCACTGCAGGCTTGGGTGCAAAGGCAACGACTGGCAAGACAGACGAGATAGAAGTGGGCGACGTGCCATTCTTGCGCTCACTCTTCTATACTCCAAGAGAACAGTCGAGCATGGCGAGAACCAAAGCCAAATGGTATAACTACAAGGAGGAAATGGAACAGACTATCGCCAATAACGACAAGCTGAAATCGAAGAACGTGCCGACGATGAAGAGAATTGAAAATGCAGCTGCATTGGAAAAGTTCGAAGGTTCGCCTGAGCAAAGAAAGGTGACTATCATCAAGAATGCGGAAAAGCGAATGAGACACTGGAACACGATGAGAAAGAAGTGGGCCGATGATAAGAAGCAGGTGGACTTCGCGAATAAGAATATTGAGATGATAATGCAGGAGGCGGTAGAAGATTTGGATAGGATAGAGTAAAGAAAAGAAAAAGTGGCGAACTTTAACGGTTCGCCACTTTTTAGTTACTTATTATTGCTTTTATGCAAACAGAGCATCTATTTCTTCATTGGTCATTACCTGAAGGTCGTCCATCTTGGCGATTGGCGACAGACCGTTCTTGCTGTCGCCTATGTAGAGCACTGGAGGTTGAGTCTTTCCACCCTGTATGGTAACATAATAATGCTTCATGTACAGCTTGTTGGGGGAGGGTGTTGCGTCTGCGCCAAAAGTCGAATCTCTGCTGCCCCAGTCTGTATAGAACAGACCTTGACTCATTGCATAAAAACGTTTTTTGCTGCTCACATAGGTGATTTCCATGTCAGGATCCAAAGGGCATTTGGCGTCTTGTATCAAACTATCCGAAATACTATCCTTCTCGACATGGAATTTGCATACATCAACAAAGTCGCCCCCGTCTCTCTTGCTCACATAGCTCGCAACCGCCTTCTTCTCCTCCGCCGTCATCAAGCCATGCTTCTCATTCGTCGCATCCCACAGCTGCGCATCCGTCACCTTACCGTTCGCATCCAGTGTAGCCACACCATTAGCCACACCCTTCTTGCTCAACGGAATCTGCGCCTCATTCGTTACATTACCAAGACCCACCTGCTCCTTTGTCACACCATGTGGATTCTGCTTGTTCGCAACGTGCTGCGAGTAAGGCGACAGGTCTACAGTTGGAGTATACTCGCCAAGCTTCTCCCATTTCGACGCATTATAAGCTGCAGAAGTATCACCAGTATAGATGTACTCGGCATATATATTCTTGCCTTCTGTGTCTTTGTTTGTCGAAGCTACAATATATATACGGTTCTTGTTGATACCACTTGTAGGCAGAGCCGATACAATCTGAAACAGCGTGGTGTCAATGTTGTTAGGGTCTATCACCTTTGTCCAACCACCAGCAGCCTTACGGCTACCCCAGTTTGTCAGTCGATAGAAACCATCGCCCTTAACGTACCACTGTTGACCCAAAGCCATTGCAGTGTCTGTCTCGTCTGGGTTAAGCAGCTGCCAGTCCTGCAACGCATACAGAGCCGCCAAACTTGCCACCACTCTATGACCACCAATATGTCTTGCGTCCGCCAAGGCGAATCCACTTGCCGACACGTTACTCGGTGCCAGCGTATTTGCTTGTTTTAATGCCATATCCTTATCTTATTTTTTTTCTTGAAGATTAAACATTCTCTTTACCTCTCTCCTACGCGATGTCCAAGAACGAGCTGTCCTTCAGTGCACCAGGCTTCTCTGTCTTGTACACGTTATACTTCACGGTCTTGCCGGCTGCGTTCACCACGTCCACCTGGGTCTTCACAAAGCCGCCGTTCAGCAACGGAGTCGCGCCGTTCTGCACAATCTTCGTCAAGTCGCCCAATGCGGCTGGATAGGCAAGCACCCAGTACTGTGTGTCCGATGCCGAGATATTTCTGAAGTTGCCGCCCTTCGAGTTGTTCAGCTCTGTAGAGGGCAATGCCTTGATAGCGTCCGCTGTTATTGTCTGCGCTGTTGTCAGTCCGTAGTAGCGTCTGTGCGAGAACGATGCGCTGAACGAGCTTGTCGAAGCACTCTGCGAGCCTGCGCTCACCTTCTCCAAGTAGCCGTTGGCAAGCGACCATTTCACGCCTCGCGGCACCGAAATCGACTGGCTGATGCTGATGTTGCTTCCCACCTTTGCGTCCGGTGTAGGATAAGCCACCTCCACACCGCTTGCCGGCAACGAGCTGCCGAATGAGCCGCTTGTCGATGTCGGGTCTTTCTTGCCGTCCACGTGGGTCCACTTCCACGAACCGCTCCACGATACCTGGTAGCCATACTCCAACGACAGATTCTGCTTGCCTGCGCCCATTGAGGGCTGCTCCACACCTGCCGCATTATAAACCTTCCAGGCACCATTAATCACAGGCGACACTATTACCTGGGTGTCCCCCTTCTCCTGCAAACTCGCAATAAAGTCCGCGTTCGCCTTGCCCTTCGCGCCGTCATAAGCCGTACCCGACGACTCGCCAAGCTTCAAGGCATTCTTCTCCACCAGAGTCTTCACCTCTGATACCTTGCCGTCCACGTGGGCCTTCATTTTCTTGGTGTACTCCACCAGACCCTCTTTGTCTAAATACTTTGTCATGTCTTTTTGTTTTAAAGTTATTATCAAAAATTTACGCTCCCATTATTTCGTTGATTTCATCAAGGCTGATTGTCTGCTGAGCTGCCTCCACACCCTTTTCAAGGTCAGCGATAACCTCCTGCACGCTCTTTGTATCTGTGCCTATCGCCTGTCCTTTGTAGCCGCCTACGCCAATCATATATTTATAACCATTCTTGTTATCATCTGTACATACAATAGCCTCGGCAGATAATCTTGTAATAGTAGGAGTGCCACCTTCCTCCGTACTATCAACAACAGAACCTATGCCTATATCATGTATCACAGACAAATCGTTGGTGTGATAATTAGCCATTCCCTGCGCGTGACCACCAGTACTCAAAATACAAGTATCTTGTCCCTCAGTATGTGACCTATAACCACGTGCTATAGTACGCAAACCTTCTGCATGGCTTGCAAATCCCAAAGCCTGTGTTTCAGAACCTTCTGCATGTGATCTCAGTGCTACAGCTTTTGTCTTATAGCCCTCTGCATGTTGTGCGCCACCCGTAGTGTTAGTGTCACTTTCAGAGCCAGTCTCTGTCATATAACCCTCTGCGTGGGAGAATACACTGTATGCTTTAGTTTGTCTTCCTTCTGCATGAGAAGCAAGTCCATTAGCTTTAGTGTTATCACCCTCCGCATGAGAGTGATCTCCACTTGCTGTTGTCTCATTACCTTCAGCATAAGAATATATGCCAGTTGCTTTTGTTTTCGTTCCTCCTACTACAACAGAACCATAACCTTCTCCCTTCCTCACTGGCAGCCAAGTTCCATTGCTAACTGCTTCAGCAATCTTCGTGACTAATCTTTTTAGTCCTAAACTGTCTACAAATTTTGTCATAATTACTTTTTTGTTAATTTATTACTAATGTTTGTTAAACTTTATCTTTTATCTTTATTTTATTACTCAAACTCTTGCAAAACTGAATATTATATAGTATCTTTACAAGTGGATAGCGAGTTAGGTGGTATGGTCTTTAACATCTCATGTGAGGTAGTGCGTCCAATGCCTGACGCTATCCTTTTTTATGTCCTGCTGAAAATTAACTCTCCTCTTTTGGTTTTCCTTACATATACTTTTACATCATTCATGTATACCAAACTTTTTTTATCATAAAAACGTACAAGCCATAGACCACCACCCAATTTTGAGCTTATAGAATTGGCTCTTTTTCTCGTAAATCTTGTGTATTTTTTCTTTGCACCAGGAAATTTATCTCTATAAGATTTACTACGATATACACCATGCTTCCAGTACGGTACTCCAATAGCATTAGAGTATGTATAGGAGTTTATTTTAATTTTTTTCTTGTCTTTAGAGTTTGCAAAGTTTATATTCAATATTTTGCAAGCCATATTAAAAGTTCCCTTTTTACTTGTCACACGTTTTCCATTATTCCAACTGTATGTTTTTGAAGTACCTGTAAGGTTATTCCCTGGAATCGAAATTTCTTGTAAATGTATAGTAGTATCTCCATCTGTATATGGATCAAACATTTTTAAACCAAGTGGATGGGCTGCATATCCTGCTAAATGTATAAAATGAGAGTATTTAGCTTTTTTGTTGTTAAGTAATATTCCTGATGATTGATATATAGTACTTTTATCTGTACCCGTAGTATCACGAATAATTATATTAAATGTCTCAACTTCATTATTACTCCATATTGTTATACATGGATTTCCACGAAAAGCATATATTGTTCCCCAATCATACGTTTTTGGATTTATTGACTTACCAATAACTATCTGTCCATAAGGTCTTTTCTTAGAAACTTTCTTCTTAAGAAGAAGTTTCATATTGTTAGTATATCTTTTAAGTCCTTTATCATCTATAAATTTATTCATTTTATGTCTCCTTTCCCTCCTACTATTACTTCGATTTCTTCTTCTGTTATTCTCTCTACCATATTCTCCTCCAATATTTCATGAGAGAGTTTATCTTTTGTTACAGCGCCAGGGGCAATCTTGTCCTTAGTGATACTTCCGTCGGCCAACTTTCTCTCTGTTACCGACTTGTCGTTAAGGTCGGCAGTTTTGATTAAGGGGACCTTAGAACCGATCTTGGCGTCTTCTCTGAATGTAGGCATATTTAATTTCTTTTGGTTCGGTTGATGTGAAAATTTGCAGTCCGACGGTTTCGGGGAGGATGGTAAGGCGGAGCTTGAAGGAGGTCGTATCTTTGTGACGTCGAATAGGCACGCGCGGATTGGAACCATCGGAGACACGTTGTCGGATAATGAGTTTGCCGGGGCGTTTGAGGGTGACTATGAGGTAGATGTCACGCTGAAACTGAACTTCGGGAGTGACCCAGGCAAGTTCTTCGGGAGAGTATGATGCGGTGAGTATGTGCATAGCTATACGGATTGTTTGTAGCCTGTCAGCTGGACTGCGATAGCCAACATTGCTTGCGCGCGCGGGTCTTGGTAGGCGGTAAGCAAGAGGTAGGCAATGTAGTAGATGAAGGCAGACTCGTGGATGGTGGGGACTTCTACGGTGGAATCATCAGAAGAGGTATCGATGTCGGAGGAAATGCCGATGTAGGCAATCTCGGCGGTGTCGGTAGAGGTGTAAGGCTGAACGAGGATTCTCGTAGGAGAGCCTTGCATGACAGTGGCGAGAGGTCGGTCGGCAGTACCCTTTGCAGTGTCGTCGAACATAAGCATGGCGTCGTCGGAGGTGTCGAGAATAGGTTTGGCAGCCTTGTGCCACGACGAGAGACGGACGCGAGATATGGGGACGTTGGGAAGGTTTTTGGGAACGGTAATGATAGCGATATCGGTATAGTCATTGTATGGGGTGATTGTGATTTCCACACGACCGGCTTGAGAGGAAGACGGGTTTGGCGAGGAGAGTGTTGTGGATTGAGATGTGGCTACGGCGAGCCATCGGCGTGCGTCGTTGATTTTGGCGCGGATGATATTATCCATGTAGGAATCCTCACCGTTGTCGGCAAGCTTGGCATCCTCATGAGTCTCGTGGTCGATACACCATTTTACCTTGTTGATGATTTCGGAGATAGTCATAACTAATGCTTTAAGAAACTACTCGCCAACTGAGTAATTGGGGAAGGCAATACCTTCCTGAGCGGCGAAAACAAGAGCCTTGGCAGGACTGGTGAACTTCTTGGAGTAGTTGGTATTGACGTAGACAAGAAGCTCGTCGGGGGTGGTGACAGAATCGACACTATCCACCTGCTTCTTGGGCGTTGGCTCGGGAGTTGGGACGGGGTCGATGTCGTCGGAGGTTTTGATTTCGCGAACCAACACCACTGTACCGGACTTGAAAAGCTCACTCTGTTCAAGAAGGTCTTGATAGTACTTACCCTTAAGAGAGATTTCGGGACAAGTGCCAGCAATGACGTTGCCACCTGTGAACTCGTAGCGAACCTTGTTGCCACCTGCGCCAACGAGAACATGAGAAACATTATTGCGAACCTGTTTTAATCTATATATCTTAATCATTGCGTTTTGGAATTTTAAAGATAAACCTCGCTGAGACATTGGCGAGCAAAGCCGTTGCTCAGCGAGGACTTATCGGAGATAACTTATTTTATAATTTGAAACATACCTCTTTAGGCAGCTACGTCCTGGCCCTTGTAGAGCTCCCACTTGGTGCCGTTGTAGTAGTAGACAGTACCCTTGTCGTACTGAACATCACCAGAGGTGTAGTCTTCGGTAAGGGCAACCTTCATGCCGTTAGACGGAGTTTCGGGGAACTTAGGAGCAGAGATGATAGTCTGAAGAGTAGACATGCCAAGCTTAGAAATCTTATCCTCAGGACCAACGAGCACAGAGTTGTAGCCACGGAGAGCGATACAATCGGCCTCCTCGTGAATCCAACGCTTAGCGTCGCGGATAGCACCTGCACCCTTAGACATATCGTTAGTGCGCTCCTTGTTGGCAACACGCACGTAGCGACGACTCGCCTTAAGGTCGATGATAACGGCAAAGTCCTCCATGTGCATAAGGTCGAGAGTCTGATCCCAAACAACATCGAACGTGCCGAATGTGTCCTTGATACGCTTGAAGGTAAGGTCGAACTCGTCGTGATTGATGATGTCGTTCTTGCCATCCTTTTCAATCTTCATCTTCTCCATGCGTTCGATGAAGTTTTTGCCAGCGAAGACATAAGCGTGGTTATTCTCGGCAAAGTCGGTAAACTGAAGCTTAGAGAGCGCTATCCAGTCGGACCACTGCTGCACCTCACCGATAGCATAAGCATTGGTAAGCTGAGGCAGAATGCCCTCTGCAATGTAAACGTCCTCTACAGCACCATCCTCGGTGAGCACCTTGAAGCGTCGCTTAGTACCAAGCCAGTAAGAACGCTCAGCGCGGAGGTTGTACTTCATGATAGCATCAGCCTTGAGGTCTTTGACGGTGATAGGCACCTTGGTCTGTACCTTCTCATAGTCGGTAGTAAAGAGAATATTGAGCAGCTTCTTCTGCACACAAACCTCCTTCTCGCGAGGCTGCATGTTCTCAGGAGGAACCATAAGCTGAGACTCACTGGCAGCAGTTGAGCCAACGAGGAAGACAGAACCCGAAGGAATATCGGGGCAGGTCATACTGTCGAGGTCGTCGGCAGGAGTGCCATTGTTCTTAGCCTTGCCGTTGGTAGCCTGGAGAGTGACCTTCTTGCCATTAGACTCGATGACGTAAAGCTGAAGAATGCCCTCGCGCACGGTATTAGAACCTTCCTTGTAGCCCTCAACATCGGGAACGTAGACAGTAGAGCACTTGTAGAACGGACGGAGAGAACCAGAGAAGTTGGTAGAGTTAAGCTCGATGGTGTCGCCACCAGTGATTTCGGCAGTAGTCTTGCCGTCGAGAGTCTCGCCACCAATGCGCATGTGCTTGGCAGTCCAGTTCTTGATAGGAACCTTAGCGGCAACCTGTCGAGCGATACTGAGAAGCGGAGTCTTGTAGGGGTAGAATTTGACAATGTTATTATCCCACTCATCGTCAATCATGTCACCCTCTTTGAGCTGGGTGGATGAAGCCTGAGAGCCAGTCAAATCCTGTCCGTCCTTTTTGCCACCGGGACTGTTGAGGTCGCTCTTGCCAGGCTCAACGGGTTCGTTGGCAGCAGCCTCGGCAGCGGAAGCGGGGGCAGGACCCTCGTCGCCAATCTGAGGCGCAACGTTGTCGCCAACAGCCATGAGCGACGAGCCGCCAGTTACAACGGAGAGCAGCATGAGTAAGAGCCACGTAAGAAAACGTCCGCTTTTAATAAAATTAATAAACCGATAGTGTTTCATTTAATTGAAATTTTAGAGATTAATAAATAATAAAATGTGTTTTAATTTTAAACCAGACCATCCCAGAAGCCACTGGACTTCTTTTTGGTGGACGACACGCCACCGTTAGTATTGAGAGAAGGAGGAATCTCGGTCTTTTCGGAACGCTTGACCCTGTTCTGAATCTTCTCGTTACGGCCTTGCATAGCACCCTCCTCGCGAGCCGAAGCCACGTCAGCGTCGTAGTTTTGCGCGTTTTTGAAGAGCTGCCACGTCTCGGTGGAGACAATGCCATCCTCAGCGTCGCCGATAACCTTGAAGAAACTCTCCCAAAGGTCGGCTTTTGCATCGTCGTCAAGACCAAGTTCGTCCATAGCATCGGCCGACTTTTGGAGGTTGGCAACAAGTTCTTTTTCGTGGTTTTCCTCATCGACCTTCTTCTGTTGGAAGTCGGCAATCTGCTGAGCCAGCTTCTTGGCCACCTCCTCGTCCTGCATAGCAGCACCGATGTCGATGCCCTGAGATGCTATCCACTGGATAGGGTCAAGGTCGGGATTCTTCTTAAGGTCCATAGCCATAGCTGCAAGCCAACGGTTGTTGTCGAACATTTCGCTGAGAGCCTTTCCATCCTCCTCGTAGCGAGAGAGAGCGTCGGCATCGTCGTTCATTGCACCATAGCGAGCCTCCTTATCCTCAAAGTCGATGTCCTTGTGGCGTTTGGCAAAACGCTCGGAGAAAGCCTTGCGGTTGGGTCGGTCGTCCACGGGTGGAGCTGTAGCCGCTGCCTGCGACTGAGCTTCGGTCTTGATTTCTTTATTTTCTTCTGCCATATCTTATATTTAATAAGGTGTATTATTCTTTACCTTTTCCGGGTATCTACGTATTTTAGTTTACGCTTGCGAATATCCTGATTTTTTGCGTCCGTTTTTCCGTGTTTCGTACTTCTAACTTTTGGATAGACGAAACACGGCATTTCGCGCTGTCATTTAGAGTATTTTTGCGCTGATAGACAATGACGTAAGATAGAAATATGCAGAAAAATATACCCACCTTATCACGTGTAATGCCGACTTCGGGCAAGACGTTTGACACCGTACGGAGACGTAAGGAGCGGCAGTCGGGCAAGAAGGCAGACTATGAGCTGTTGCAGCGATGTTGGCAGGCCTGGAACAACCTGGAGGAGGTGCGCATGGTTAGAGACAGAGCCAAGAGATACTGCTACGGCGACCAATGGGGCGACACAGTGAGAGTGTACAAGAACGGATACTACTATGACATGACGGAAAGAGAATACCTGAAGAGGAAAGGCTCTGTGCCGTTGTCGAACAATGTGATGGTGTCGATATTGAACACTCTTGTGGGAATGTACGCAAAGCAAGGTACAGAGCCAGTGTGCTTTGCAAGAACACGCTCTTCACAGTCACTCTCGGATATGATGTCTGCCACGATGCAATGCAACTGGCAGAACACACAGATGGAGATATTGTTGAAGCACGCGCTTGAAGACTACCTTGTAGGAGGAGTAATGGTGTGTCGAGAGACATACGAAGACAGAACACAGGAGATAGAAGACTCGTGGACAGACTACATAGAGCCGAACTATGTATTTTGGGAAGGAGGTTCGGACCCAAGACACCTTGACCTGTCGCTGATAGGCGTGCTGCATGACGAGTCTATAAACGATCTGTACAAGAAGTTTGCGAAAGACGAGTATGGACTTAGTATAGACGACCTGAACAGGATATTCGACATAGACCCGGATGATAGTCAGACGGAAGGGACTATGCACAACGACACAAATGACCTGTCGAATATATCATTCGATATACCGTCGAAGCGTGGACGATACGTGAGAGTGATAGAAGCGTGGACGACGGAAACGAAATACAGATACCAATGCTACGACCCGATAGCGACAAACGAAAGTGATGCCTACTTCCGCATAGAATGTGACGATAAAGTGTTGATAGCAGAGTTGAACGCAAAGAACGCGGACAGAAAGAAGCAGTATGACTTGATGGGAGTGCCACCAGAAGACAGAGCCTATATAACGGCAAAGAAAGTGGCAGACAAGTATTGGTACTACACGTTTATGGCACCAGACGGAACCGTGCTATGCAGCGGAGAGACGCCATACGATTTTAAGTCGCATCCATTCACGATAAAGCTCTATCCGTACATCAACGGAGAAATACATCCGTTCATGGCAAACGTGATAGACCAGCAGAGATACATCAACCGTTTGATAATAATGAACGACATGGCAATACGCTCGTCGGCCAAGGGTGTTTGGCTTATCCCTACACAGGTGTTGGACGGAATGACACCAGACGAGTTTGCCGAGCAAGCAACGGAGTATGACGGAATGATATTCTACACGCCAAAAGCCACATTGCCAAACTCGCGACCAGACGTGATAACATCAAATGCTGTGAACCTTGGAACCAACGAGCTATTACAGATGGAGCTAAACCTGATGCGCGAAGTATCGAATGTGTCAGGAGCGTTGCAAGGCAAGACACCAACTGCTGGAACATCGGCCTCGAGATATGCGCAAGAGTCGCAGAATGCCTCGACCTCGCTATACTCGATACTGAAAGACATGGAATCGTTTACGGAGAACATTGCACAGAAGAAGTGCATGACGATAAAGCAATACTATGAGGACGGCCGACCCATCTTCAATAGCGATAGCACATATCCGATAGAGTATGACAGGATGGGCGCAAGAGACATAATGTTCAAGATATCTATCAAGAACGCTGCTGCCACAGCCACCTATCAGAACAACGTGAACGACAAGCTTGACATGTTGCTTGACAAGGGAGCCATCAACATCATTCAGTATCTACAGAACCTGAACGAGCCGTTTGCAGACAAGCTACTGCAGGACGTACAGAGTAATATAGAAGAGCTGAAGGCGCAGCAAGAGGCAATGGGGCAGCAAGCACCACAGAACGGAGTAGTGCCCGAGGCAAACCAACAGACAGTAGAACAAGCGCAAGGATACTTGATGCAATAATATAAATATATAGAACCATGCAGATATCCATATATCTTGAAGATGTGAAAGAAGCCGTGAAACGGCAGCTATCCATCATAGGAAAGCATCATAACACGCAGAAGGGCGACACGCTGTTCTCGGTGACGACACTAAGCGGTGTGGAAGAAGCGGTTATGCAGCAGTGTATAATCGACGGAGCGCAGCTTGTGGTATCGAACCTTGCGCCTGTGTTGTCGGAGTATAGTGTAGGAGACCTGCCCGAAAAAGGGAAGCAAAAGGAAGGAGAAACCGTGCCATACATAAGCTTTGAGGTAAACACGACACGAAACAACAATGCACTATCGGGAGCGGCACAAGACAGCGTGAAGTCGCTGCTCATTGCGTATGTGACGCAATCGGTGTTGGCAATGGTACTGCCAGAACTTGCGGGCAAATATGCGACGGACGTGCAGACACAGCTGCTTGCAGCCACACGACTGATATTTACGAAGACGCCGCCAAACAGTTCGGAGAAAACGCTTGCGGACTGTGAAGGGTCTGTTACGCTTTAGATATTAACACGAATAAAGACAAGGCATCATGATAATAAAATTCCAGATAATAAAATCCGTGATAATCGAGGCTGTAAAGGCAGCGACCTATCTTAAAGGCAAGATAGACGAGGCAGCACAGCCAGGGCAGAAAACGCCATACTTCGAGATAGCAGGAGACGAAGAGGTGCACGAGCGCACATTGGACCGTGACCTGACAACAGCACTCGAAAAAGCAAAGATAATCTTTGTAGACTACTATGTGCCTACAGCCCAGACGATAGGCGACAATGCCATATACTACAGCGACAAGACAAACGACATAGTGGAATTCACGCTAAACGTGTCGCGACGATACAACGGATCGTTGACAGACACGTTGGCAAGACTTGTAGCAAAGTTTGTGGAGGATACTATGTGCTACGAATGGTGGGTAAAACTGGGCAACCTAAACCAGGCAGCACCGTATCAGTCGGCAGTGGCAGCGGACGAGATTGCGATAAGACGCTGCTTTGTATTGTCGGCACCAGCAGTACCGACAATAAAATATTCCACAACACTAACGGCAAAGGTAGACGGAACAGACGCGGAGGGCGAGATAACAATGCGTGTGGACGAGAATGCCACGGTGTCGTACAGTATTGATGCAGGAGCAGTAGACGACATTGAAGCACGCTCGGAAGACCCAAGCATAGTGGAGATAATGCGCTACAGAGCACCAATGACATTTGAGCTTGTGCCACGTAACACGGGAGTAGCGAGGATAAGACTATTCTCACGACATACAGACAATGTGTATGTGGAGTTTACGGTGATAGTGTCGAAGGAGTACTACTAAAAACAAAAAGGACATGAAAAAGGATTTTTCGGAAATGCATCCGTTTGTAGCTTCAAGACAGAGAGGGTGGATACCTGTAGCTAACCCCCTTGAGCCACAACCACCACGGAAAGCATACGGACATAGCATTAAGCATATCTACATACAGGCAGACCAACTGTTGTTTGATGTGGACTCTGTGACATCATTGATAGACAAGGCTACGAGGAAGACACAGGAAGAGACTGAGGTGACAACATCGGAAGCGGACTCGCACAGACCAATGTTCTACAGATGGTTTAACCAATATATAGCGTCGGTGGAAAGAATACTGTCGGCTTATGTGGCTAAACCAGAAGGAGTAGCGAGAATGAACGGGCTGAAAGAATGGCAGGAGAAAGAGATAATACTGGTGATGCCGGATTATTGGGACGCGACGGTATATGATGCGTTGGTGCAAGCCATTCATAAGTATTTGGTAGATGGTGCGTTGTTTGAATATCTCTCCAACACGTTAACATCGAGAGACCAGAGAACGATAGACAGGGGGAAAAACTTGGAGGACGGAGAGAAGGTGATAAAAGAACTGAGCAGTAGGGTGTTGCCGGGAACGATACGGAAACACTTGAATCCGTTTTGATGTGAGGTGTTGTAACACCGAAGGAAAGGGAAATATATGGTGAAGACATTGGACGACATACCTCTTTTGTCGGAGAACAGGAAGAAGCTGTTGCCGAAAGGGAAAAAGGCACAGAAGGAATTTATCCGTGATTTGCTGTCGAGGAATCAGGAAAAGTTTGAGGAGCTGTTTGAGGAGCTTGCGGAGCATGACCCGAAAGCGTGGTTGCTGCTGTATCATGACATGCAGAAACATGTTGTGCCGAAGCAGTCGCAGGTGAACGTGTCGGTGGGCATAAACAAGGACTTCCAGGAATTGGTGGCGTTGTCGACCACAAAGACAGATGACCCGTTGGCTATAGGGGCAGAGCCTGTGCCGAAGATAGAGGATGCGGACTATGAGGAATTGAAAGAATACGAAGGATTATAAGACATGACGACTATAACCGACCTTGACATAGATAAATTGCTTGCCGAAAATAAGAAACGATATGATGAGATTTTCGGTGAGTATGACCCGTGGACAGGCGTGGGTTGTTATGATTTTAAGAACAGAGTATGCCTTGAAATACCAGACTTCATCATCCCAAAGATGTATGTGCCGAAGGAGTGCATGCGAACTCTGCTGTATAAGAACCTACAGCATTTTGGCACGATAAAGGAGGTGCTGATACAAGTACTACATAAGGAATATGACGAGGAATCGGAAGACACACAGAAGCTAAAAAAGCTGCTGACCTTTGAGATATTCAAGGTGAGATTCAGGGAAGACCCAGAGTTTGCCCTATTCGTGACGGATAAGATTGAGGACAAGAGAACGGGAGACATGATACCGTTCAGACTGAACTATCCGCAGCGAAGACTTATCAATCTTTTTGAGGATCTGAGACACAAGAAGAAGGCAATACGTGTGGTAATCCTAAAGGCGCGACAATGGGGCGGCTCAACATTGACGCAGCTATACATCAAATGGATACAGGACTTTAGACGAGACGGTTGGAACGCCATTGTGCTGTCGCAAGTAAAGGGAACATCGAAGAAGATTAAGGCGATGTACCGAAAGGCGGTGGAAAGACAGAAAGGATGGACGATAGGACACCCAGGAACACAGTTGATGCTATCGCCATATGAAAACTCACCTGACGACTTTATTGTGACGGATGGCAACAAGGCGTTGAGACGTTCAACGCTGACCGTAGCCTCGTTTGATAACTTTGATGCCGTGCGTGGTAACAACTTCCACTGTGCCCACTATTCGGAGGTGGCATATTGGAAGAAGACACCAGAACATGACCCAGAGGGTGTAATCTCGTCAATTTCGGGCGGTATACATAACATAGAAGACAACGTAGAGGTGTTTGAGTCAACAGGACGAGGAGCCAGTGGCTTCTTCTATGACCGTTGTCAGTTGGCAATGGACCCATCGAACAATGACGCATACGCATTCATCTTCATCCCCTGCTTCATCATCGAGAACGACATGGAGCCAGTGGAGGACGAGAGGGAGTTTGCCATGTGGCTGTTGAAGAACAAAGACCGCTCAACCTGTCCCAAGGGATATAGAGAGACGGGCAAATTCTTTTGGCGAATGTGGGAAAAGGGAGCTTGCTTCCAAGCTATCAACTGGTACAGAAACTTCAGAAACAAGTTCAAGACGCACGCCTTCTGTGCGACAGAGGCTCCTATCGACGAGGAAGAGGCATTTAGAAACTCGGGTAATCTTGTGTTCAACCCTTACTCAATAGACGATCTAAGGCAGGGCGAGGTAAAGAAGCCTAAATACATAGCAGACATTGTAACCACTGGCGAGAAATCGACGGAGGCAATCAAGAAAGCCAAGATAACGATAAGGGAAGACGGAGAAGGCGAGTTGAAGATATGGAGCTTGCCAAACAATAAGATACTACGTGTGGCAGACAGGTACGTGGTGAGCGTGGATATTGGAGGCAAGTCGTCCACTTCGGACTATACCGTAATGACCGTGCTCGACAGAATGGGCATGATGCCATCGATGAAGGACAAGCCGCGTGTGGTGGCAAGATACAGAGGACATTGCAGGCACGACGTACTTGCGTGGAAGGCTGCTGCTCTTGCACACTATTACGACGATGCTCTGCTTGTGATAGAGAGCAATACTGCCGACCGCGAGAAGAACAACAACACAGAGGGCGACCACTTCGGCTCTATAATCAATGAGATAGCGGACTACTATCCTAATCTGTATCAGAGACGCTCGTCACCGGAGGACACGACGGGCAATGTGCTTGCCAAGTATGGATTCCAGACCAATAAGATAACAAAAGGCTGGCTGATAGACAATCTTGAAGCGTTTGTGGATGATAAGCTTTGGCATGAGCCAGACACAGAAATGTATCATGAGCTACGTATCTACGAGCGCAAGGAAGACGGCTCGCTTGGAAACATCGAAGGTTCGGGCAACCACGACGACGTGCTCATGTCAACAGCCATAGCACTATATGTATCGACACACGAGATGGAACTTCCACGCTGGCGCACCGACGAAGGACTCAAACACCACTCCGACGGCGTACGCACCGAAGCCTTAATCTAAGAATAAAAAAGCATCCCACGGCTTAGCAAGGCCTACAAAGAAGCAAGCCCAGCAAGCCTCACTATCATTTCATCAACCATTTTAATTCAATACAATTATGCAAAAATCCCTATCTTTCTCCAAAGGCATCACCAACACCCCGTCCGACCTCCTATCCGACGACACCGAGCTTGCCAACTTACGAGGCTTTATCTTCCGCAATGGCGAGATACAACCTATACGACAGGCAAGAAAGTTCGCACAGATACCTTATAAACTTATCTATGTCCACAAGGGGGCTGACTACTCAAACGCCATCTCATACGACGGCGACAACCTTTATTGGGGCGCACTCGACGTCGACAAAGGCACTATCGGCCAAAATGATGACAAGTTCCCCGTTGGCAAAGTATCCGACATAACATCCGTAGGCAACACCCTCGTCGTGGCTACGGATAAAGGTATACATTATATATTATTTAATGAAGGAAAATATACTGAACTCGGAACCGAACTGCCAAAGCCCGAGTTTCGGTTTTGGCTTGAAAGTAAAAGCCTTGCCAAGCCTATCAACAAGTCTGACTATATTTCTTTTCAAGATTATATGAAGACGGATACTTGTCAGGCTTTCTATACGTCTGATAATAAACTCTGTCAAATAGAATATGTCGATCCAGGAAGGGATGATAGCTCAGGTGTAGTTAAGGGCACTAAAACAATTACTTCTGGTACTCCTGATACAAGCAAGACATTGACGTATAGGGGTTACTGCGCAAAGCAATCTAAGACTGCCGAGATTAACACTGCATGCAATGCTCTTGCTGCCTTACATCTTGCAGAAGTCAAAAAAGAAAACCTTTTCGCATTCCCCTTTTTTGTCCGATTTGCCTTGCGCTTGTACGATGGGTCTTACACACGCATTTCGGCTCCAGTTCTTTGCTTGCCTTCTATTCATACAAATATGGGTCTGAAACCTATAGGTGTAACAAGCAACCCTTCAGCTTCAACACGACCGGTTGGATACTTCCTCCCAGAGATAAGTCAGGCTTCTCTATGGTTCAAATCGTCTCTCAATAATGCTGACAAATGGAGTGACATAGTAAAGGATGTTGTTATTTTCGCTTCTGATGAAGAAATGCAGTTTGCCATTGATGGCGATTGGAAATTTTATCAGCCGCATGAGCTAATGGAAACATACATATATGACAGACTTGTTGAAGGTGCTTATTCTTCTTTTGGAAAATGGAGTTACGACATATTATACAGCAGCTCATTTGGCTCACAGATAGACGGTCTTCTTACCTCCGTCCTTATGCCTGCAAAGATTAAGACCGAGGAACAGATTATTGCGGCCCTTTCCAAGAAGGGTGTTTTCTACAAATTATTGGAATTTCCTTTTTTATCTATAAACAATTATAATGATGATACAGAAGCCACAAAGTTAATAAACGACGACGTTGTGACTAACCTTACCGTACAGGAACAGCTTGGCGTTGATGATTACATGGGATGGACCACTATCTCTGCGTCCAAACTTTATTCTTACAATAACAGAATTAATGCTTTAGGTATCAAGCGCAAGCCTTATTCGGGATTCAATCATTCCGTCGCTATAAAACCTTCTGCGTCTTACTCTTTGTCTTATTACGTCCGTTTGGTGAAGACCGCTGGCGATGTATGGATAAAAGGAACTGTGTTTTATAGTAATACCAGTGCCTTACTTAGTTGGTTTTTTTATCCCGACCCTAACGCTAAAGAAGTTCTTTTTTATGACGAGTCAACAAAAAAAGGGATAAGCATCAATCTTCGAAGCCATCCACGTCTCAATGGTGCTTACTTTATGCAGAAATTACCCGAAGCCTCTTTCAGGCTTAAAAACATAAGCAAGCCAGTTGTCAATGACGATTTCTACGAACTCCTCGACTCCCAAATCTTCACCTCTGTTGTCAACAACCCATTCGTCTTCCAGGCATCCGGCGACAACACCGTTGGCACAGGTACAATCCTCGGCATTGCTGCCAACACCGAGCCTATATCACAAGGACAGTTTGGGCAGTATCCACTACTCGTTTTCACAACAGAAGGCATATACGGCATGTCCGTCAACTCTGAGGGTCTTTATTCCGCATCCTATCCTATTTCGCGCGAGATATGCAACAATCCCGAATCAATAACACCCACGGGCAATGTTGTCTACTTCACATCCGATAAGGGACTAATGGCTGTGTCTGGCGGTAGTGTACGTTGCGTTAGTCCACAACTCTCGGGTTCCAATACGACGTTCTCCGCCGTTCCTGTTAGTTTTCTTACCTTCGTGCGTAATGCGTTCCTCGCCTACGACTATCGCAACTCGCTGCTATATATCTACAATGCCGACCAATATTACGCCTACGTCTACAATCTTCTTGACGGCACTTTCGCCACTACATCTATCCGCTCTAATTCTACGAAGCGCGCCGTGTCCAATTATCCCGACACACTCCTGCAAGATGACAAGAACAATGTCTATTCCTTCAGCAAGATTCCCGATGTTCAAGACGACACACGGACTTATGAAGGAGTATTCATAACACGTCCTCTAAAGTTAGGTTCGTCGTTGCAGCTAAAGACAATACATCAGATATTGCACCTCTTTGATACGGCGAACGGCAAGATAGCGCTACGTATATATGGTTCAAACGATTGTAGGAACTGGTGTGAACTACATTCGTTGCACGGCAAGCCATGGAAATACTACACCTTAAGTTATAGGCTAAGCAATATGCTTGCTACGGATGCGTTTGCCGGAACGGTTGTGGATTTTCAGCCACTATTTACGAAAAAGATGAGATAAAAAAAAGAAAGCTATCCGTCACGGACCGCTTTCTTCTTAATTTTCGATGAAAAAAATATTGAATCCTTTCTTTATTAACCTAATGACCTTCTTAGTATATGAAAACAACTTAAACCAAATGTAACCAAACAAATAGCAATAAAGGTGAAGCAGACCATTAATGCCTGGTATCACCATCATTATAAGGATAACGGGCATACCAGCCTTAAGACATCCTTTGAAGTCGCCTCGCTCGCCCCACATGATGCCGAACATGGCGAAGAGCAAGCCCGACATACCGACAGTAGACCTGTCTGTAAACATAGGCAAGAAGCTCGCAGCTACGGCAATCAAAAAACCCGACACGACATTCATCTTTTGCTTGATGTTCCACAGAACGAACAAATTGGCAAGCATGTGCCAAATGTTGACGTGTTGGAAGCTGTAAGTGAGGTGGGGGATCAGACTGTCGTTAGCCAGACCCCCCATACCTCTATGAAGAAGCGAACCGAAGAGACTAAGTATTGTTAACAGCAGCTTTGCTTTTACGCCCACTGCCATACACTTCACGATGTCGGAAATCCTTTCCATAGAGTCTGTACTTAACAAATATATCTTTAACCGTGCGTGGCGACAAGAAGAACTCGGGAGCCGGAAGCGAGACAAGTATAGGGCACAGAAACCACAGGGACTTGTTGACATACTCCTTTCGCTGTGAGAGTTCCTTCATACGTTCGAAAAGCGAATAGTAGAGCCGACGTTTGGAGTCGCCCAAAGCATCGACAATAGAGTTGTCGCCAACGGCCATGCGTCGAAGTTTCTCGTAAGCCTCTTTAGCCGTAATATAATAACGAGGAGCCGGATGCTTGGCAGTCTTGACGTATGCGTCTTGCTGACTCCATGGACGGGAGTGCTTGCATACATCACAATAGGCTTTTCTGAGAGCCTCGCGCTGCAAACGGGTAATATCGTAATTATTCTTTGTCATCCAAGGAAAACGGTTTAAGAGGTTTTGTGATACAAAAATACGCAAACTTGTACAAATGAACAAGTTTGCGTATGGTATTTTGGTATTAATTAAAATCTATTTACCTTTATTGTATATTACTATTTTGATTCTTTATTATGTTTATAGCAAATATGACATGGGGTTTTGTGTAACTTCTTAGCTTGTTCGAGAGTTACTTGTTTTATCTCTCGGCTGCAATTGCGCAAGCCTTTGCATGATGCGGATTTGTGGTAGCGCTTGGATTGTGGCCCAGTGCAAATGTAGACACCATCGCCTGTAGCGCAAGCGAGGAACATTAGGGAAAGAAAGAGTACTTTCATTGTTGTTAAAATTAGTTATTATTGCGTGCTACAAAAGTACTAAATATCTGTAAAACAGCAAAGGGATATTACCAAAAGACGTAAACCTGTTTACAAATAATATTGCGCTATAGAATAAGAAGCCTGGGCAAGAGAGCCAAGGAGATAACAGGGAGATTCGGTGTTGAGAGGAATGTTGTAGTAATCGAATATGTGAGTTGTGGCGTGGAGAAGTTCGTGGGTGAGGGTGTTGAGAAATTGAGAGGGAGAAGAAGAGGGACAGAGAACGATGAGGGTGCGGTGAAGGGAAACGTTGGTATAGGTAAAAGCAGTATCAGGGGTAGACTGAGAGACAAGAATACAGGCATCTTCAAGAGGACGCGAGTGACAGGCGAGAGCTTGAAGATGTCTGCGGATAGTACCGACCCTTGAAGTAGGGACATTATAGAATATCTGCACCGTCCAATCGTAGGAATGAAGGTAAATTTGCTGCGAGCGCATAGGCTATGGGTCTAAAATATCTTCCCATGGGATAGGCGTGCCGGAAAGGGCACAATCGGCATAGAAACGATTGAAGATAAAACCGTCGGGCTGGTCTTCATCATCGACGTAATCCTTGACAAAGAGAGCAAGGGCACGCTCATCGGTGATGGAAGAGCCGTAGAAATCGGCAAGAGCCATATTTAGGACGTAGACATGGTCGTAGGCAATGGCGTTGTCGAGAACGATGCCGTACTTATGAAGAGTCTGCTCAACCTTCTCCTTAGTCCAAGGAGTGATAGGCTTGTTGTCGCGACGCATACGAGAGACAGCGAAGTCGTGCATACGGCGTGAGAAATGATAGCCGTAATGGCGCAAATAGGCGAGCATTTCGGGAGGGCGGTAGTCGTATTGTGACAGAGATTGACGAGGTTTCATATGAAGAATAGGGATTAAGAGGAGAATGCCATAAAGACACTCTCCTCGGGTTAGACATTAATAATCATAGTCGCGACGTTCGCGTGGACGGCGGTAGTCGGGATAGTCGTCGTGTTCTGACTCGTGGCGCTGGTTGCGATAGTCGGAGCTGCGATAGTCGGGCATAGGACTGCGCTCGCCATATCGCTCACGCTTGATAGAATCGAGACAGGACATGACCTTGCCTCCATAGCGAAGCATTTTCTCGGCGTTCTCGGTGAGTTCGGAGAACTTATCCTCGGTAATTTCAACAACAAAATTCATAGTCGTAATGTTTTTAAGTTTCTAAGAGAAAGGATGCCTTATGCCTTAGGTTTGAGAGCCTGAGCAAGCATGCCCTGGATATTAGAGAGAGTACCTTCGATGCCAGACATCTTAGTCTCGAGTTGTGAGATTTTCTGCTCCTGCGCTTTCTTCTCGGCTATTTGAGGGTTGAGCTGGGCAAGCATGGCCTCGCAAGAAGAGACGACAGAACGATGATAGTCAACACTTTCGAGAATCTGACGAGACTGGCGGAGCATGGCCTCAACCTCGGCAGACATAGCCTCGCGTGACTCTGAGACAACGAGCGAGCCAGAGTTGGCAATCTGACCATTGGAAGGTAGCTGTTTGAAATCCATTTCGCCATCGGTAAGCTTAACACGCACATCAACAACAGACTCCATCGGTTGAGGAGAGAACTGCCCTGGCTGATAAGTGGGGAACTTAGGCTGAGGATTGGAAACGGAAACAACCTGTCCAATCTGCAATTTAGGCTCGTCGCTCTTGTCAAGCACATAAAAAATACTATTAGTACGCAAACCGCTGAACATAAGAAATCCTTTCTTTTAGAATAGGTTAGACAATACCCGTCAAGACATGAGTTGAAGGGTGTTAGTGTCGCGTTCAAACCAGAGCTGATAGATACCAGTACCTGGGAGGTCGGCGACGGTAAGAGGAGCGCCGTTGTACTTTGTAACGGCTTGGGTGGCTCCATTAGTCTCGAAGAGAATAGGGAGCGTGCCGGTGGTTGCCGTTGGAATAGCCTGAGCAAGCTTAACGAAAACCGTTCCACGATAGTTAGCCGATGCGAAAGCATGGTTGCGGAAGGAGAACGTGACAGCTGTAGCAGAGACCGCTACGGCGGTGGAAGCCACGGCAGCGGAACCACGACGGTTGACCCATGAGAAGGGATAATTCCAAATAGGTGTCATATAGAACCCTCCTTTCTCATTAACCCCAAAAGCCGTTGGCGTTGGCATAAAGACCGTACTGGGCAGCGACACAGTTGGGAACAGTAACAAAGGGCTGATAAGGAACAGTCACGGTGTTAGGCTGGGCACACTTGATTTCGCCAACCTCCTTCTGCAGACCTGCAAGAACAGCGTTGACGGGGGCGAGAGCCTGTCCGACAATCTGTGAAGTCATTGCAGACGACTTGAAGGTAGAGTTCTCCTCACGAAGCGAGTCAATCTTGTTCTGCATTTCGCGCATAACAGCCTGTTGCTGACCATTGACGATGGTCTGTGTGCTGTCCTTGATAGCGTTGTGAAGGTCGCAAGTCTGACGCTGGGTCTCGTAAGCCACGTTAGCAAAGCCACGCTCCTGTCCGGTAGCCACGTTGTTGATAGCAGCCATAAGAGTGTTGGTCTGCTGACAGGTAGCAAGACGATTCTCGCAGCAACAGTTAGCAAGCTGCTGAGCAATCTGCATATTGCCCTGCTGGAGAGCGTTGATAGTCTGCATGCCAGACATGCCCACCTGATTGCCTACAGACTGTACCTGTGAGGTGAGAGCCGAAATAGCCGACTGAATCTGTCCCTCGGTGCAGTTGAGTTGAGTAGCGAGATTAGACAGAGCGTTGCGGTTGCCACCGATAGCGTCCATGAGCAGAGAACGTCCGTAGTCGTTGTTGATTTCGTTGGCAATGTTTCCACGACCGTTGCCACCGAAGCCGAATCCGTTACCACCCCAGCCACAGAAGCAGAGGATAAACAAGAGCCAAATGAACCAAGAGCCTTCGCCGTTACCGAAGCCTCCACCACGATTCATTGCCAACAGAAGATTAGGGTCGAGACCTCGCTGTTGAAGAAGAGGAGCTAACATGCTCATCATGCCGCCACCACCACACTGTCCGTCATTGCCGAAGACGTAAGTTTTTGTTTCAGACATAATAGTAAGATTTAAATTTCGCCCCAATGTCGGGACTTGATGCAAATTTACTTGTTATATAGAGAGTAGCCTAACAATGCTCAAATGAGGAGAACGATGCTCACGGAAACAAAAACCGCCCTGTTTCACAACAGAACGGCTCGAAGATATATGAAAAAAGCTTATATAAAAAACAATAATATTATGTAATCTTACAACAATCGAGTTCAGACAGACTCCATGAAAGTTCCTTAAACCCGGCTGTCTTTCGTCCGCGCGGGATACGTCCATCAGCAACATAACGGTCGAACTTGGCGCGTGACATATTGAGATAACGACAAGCCTCGTATTTGGAGACACGGCGGTCCTTGTCGGCAATCATCTTGCAGAGGTTGAGAAACATGCGTTCTTGCTCGTCAGTAGTGGCACATTCGCCACTGTCAATACGGTCGATAAGTTCGACGAGTATTTTGCGGATGGATTTTAAGAGGACTCCCATAGGTTATATTTTACGGTGGTATAGCCATATCATAACAACTATATATATTAAAGACACCAAAATTGCCAACACGTATACACCCTTAAGAATGTGAATCCATAACGGGACAGTCCGCTCTTGCGGAACAGGAATATCGACGCTTTTCTCACGGACAGCATAGACAGTGTCGTGCTTGATAGAAACACGGTCACGCCAACGGGTGATTTCCTTGGTGCGGTATACGGTGTCGCCTTTGATGATGGACTCGAAGTAGATGGAGTCGTGCATGTAGACGCTATCAAGGCGAATATTGTTGATATGTACTGTGTCGTGATAGGTGCGTTCGAGGACTACGGGACGAGGTGATGAGCAGCTGGTGCAGGAGACAATAATACCTATCCAGATGGTCATTATCACTACAAACCAATAGAAGTCGCTGAGTATTGAGCGCAACCATTCGCGCTGCCCGTTATCGTTTATATTCATAGCTTTTAATTTTTAAGAAGGACACTCTTTGCCTTATCAAGGAAAGCACGTCGTTGTTCGAGTCCGTTGGTGCCTCCGTTGATAATCTTCGTTATCTTGACAAGGTCGTCCTTGTCGGCATACCTATTGAGATTATGTGAGTCGAAGAACCACATAGAGGATTTGACAGCACCGAGAGGCTTGGAGAGAAGGTCTGGATTTTTGACAACGTCACCCTTGCAGTATTTAGAATTGTTGTATGCGGTATAATTCGCGCGTCCTGTGATTTGGATAAGTCCACGGCCCCGGTACTTGTATCCGTCACCATCCTTTTGCGGTGTGTTGCCGAGCATCTTAGCAAGTCGGCCTGTATCGTACTTGTCGAAGTAATGAGTAGGACCTTGCTCTTCGGTGTGCTTTAGGCAGGCGGATTCGTGGAGAATTTGTGCGAGGTAATGACACATACGAAGAGGGGTAGTGATGCCGAATACGTCAGCATAGCCATTGATGTAGTTGATGTACTTGTCGACGTATGGCTCGGCAGATGGAGATATCTGTATAAACTGTTGTCGGGTTATCTTCATTTTGTATTTTCTTTAGGCTCGGGCGAAAGATGTTTGAATATCTCGAATTTCTCTACGAACTTGACTGTAAGTATGTAGTAGAGAAGTGATGTGAGTTTATGCCATGTTGAACCAGGAGTACAGAGGCTTCGCCAGTTGCGCACGATGTTGGTGCCAAAAAGATAAATGGCAGCGAAACAAACGTATTTGACACAAACAAGAGCCTGTTCTTCGGTGTGCATGAAGTGTCCGACAATGAACATCGATGCAGCCGTAGCAAAGAAGATAAGGCAATAAATGAAACACATGCCAGCCTTTCGCCATGACCATTTCTCGCCGTTGAATATAGCAGCGAGCAGACCGAAGACGAAGTTGACGGCAAAAAGGATGAGCATACCAGCCATGAAGTCCTGAATAGGACTCAGTAAGGCGAAAAACGCCCCGGTAACTGCTATTATAACGCTTCTTATTTCGTTCATAATGAATATTTTTATTCGCAAATTTAATGCTAAAAGGTATAGATTTTTCGGTAATTCGTCTTTTGTGGAAATAAAAATAGGTAGCGACAATTAAGCCGCTACCTAATTATATTAGATTTTGTCCTCAAGAGCGTCGAAGGCAGAACGAACGTCACGGCTGAAAGTGCGTGCATAACGTTGAGTTTGACGGAGGTTAGTATGTCCGAGAACCTTTGAGACAATGTTGATAGGCATGCCCTTGGAGAGGAACATGGTGGCAGCTGTGGCACGTCCCATATGGGAATGGAGGCTATCAACACCTATCATTGAACCTATAACCTTAAGATAGTCGTTGTACTTCTGATTGCTTACCCGAGGAAGCTTGTTGTTATACTTATTGAGTATTTCCACTGCTTGCGGAAGTAGCTGAAGGACGAAGTCTACATCTGTCTTGACACGACGGTCGTGATAAAAATACTTTCCGTCTATGAGGTCACATGCGCTGAAATCAAACGCCATAAGGTCGGAATATGCGAGTCCGGTGTAACACTGGAACAAGAAGAGGTCGCGTGCCTTGACGAGGTGAGGATTGGTGACGGTAACAGAACGGATAGACTCGAACTGCTCAATGGTGAGACAATCGACATACTGCTTGTCGCCACGCGATATTTTAAAGCTAAGACGACGATATGGGTTTTCTTGCACAAGGTTGTCAATAACTGCATCGTTGATAAAAAGCTTCAGATACTTGTGGTAGTTGTAGATAGAGGCCTGTCCCATCGCTCGAGTATGCAAGTATTCATCCATTGCCCGAACCTTGGCCACTGTAAGGTCCGAGAAGGATATAATCTTACCCCATGAACGTAAGAAGCGAGTGAAGACACGATAGCGAGCCTTTGTACTATCGGATACACGACGTGCTACTGTGCGCTGTTCGCAATACGTGGGGAAATCTATCACCTTGTCAGTAGATTCACCTTGGAACATACGTGTGAGCAGGTTGAAGTCAAAGCCATCTTCTTCGTCGTAGGCTTTGTTCACGATTTTATTAGCCTTGACTCTGATAGCTGTCAGACGCTGATTCAACTCCTTTCTGTCGGGATGGTGAATAATCTTACACTCACGGCTATCCCATTCGTCGGCAGACACCTTAATACCAGTGGTAAAATATTTCTGCTTGCGGTTCATGCTAAATCGAATTTCAATAGAACCTTGCTTTCCGCTCCGTGTGGCGTGCTTTCTGTCATAAACAATGTTAAATTTCAAAATTGCCATAATACACAAATCGTTTTTAAATGTTTACAATGTTTCGGGGAAACAAACACGCATTTGGTAATACACTTTTGGCGGTTGGTAATACATTGGTAATACATTCCAACCAAAATGTGCGTCCAAGTGCGCGAGAAAGCCGATAAATACTGGTGTACCCGAGCGTTGCGGAGTAAAACAGTTTGCGAACGAGTTTACGTTATAACTTGTTTACTTACAGCAACTTACACAAAGCAAAATATCGCTAACGGCTTGGTAAAGAAGCTGTTAGCGATACAATCAAATTTGAAGCAATTTTGTCTATTAGTGATCCCGTTGGGGTCACTTGAAAACCGTAGTAACTATTTGATTGTCAGCTTTCTTTTGCTTTTACGGTGCAAAGATAGGTAAATTATTGGTAATACGCAAACTATTTGCAAACTTGTTTACGTTATTATGAATTTTTAGGGCGTTAACGGATGTAAAGTGAATTTGGACGGTTGAACAAGAAAACGTATCTTTGTATCGCTTTTCGGTAGTAACGCACAACATAAAGCGCATTTAGGATACTTCAATCAACATATGTGGAGTCCTCGTCCAAAGTTCGGAGCGTTACACGAACGGCGGATGGGGACTCCTTTTTTGTCCCCATTCAAAAGGTCGGAGTGGAAGAGACGGCTAAATACACCACGCAACATTTCGACGGTAAATAAAATCTGCAAGTGGGACCCAGGGCAGAAGCGCAAGAGTTGATTGGAGAAGGCGCGGGAGGCGGTAGCATAACACCGAAAGCTCCATACGTTAACTGTCGTGTGCTGACAAGTGACGAGGTGCTCCTGAGGTCCTGACGTGAGTCTTAACGAGCCTTGACTCTTCTCTTATAGGAGGATTCTTATATCTTCCTATAAGGGGAGAGTCATGGATTAGCCATCCGAGCCTTCTGAAAGTCTTAATGAAAGATAGAATAAATATTTAATGATAAATTAATTATATTTCCTCTCTTTGTTTCTTTCTCTCATTTTGGGTAAAACTTTCAAAAGTCGCAAAAACATAAAAGTAACGCATATATGGAAAAAGAAAATTACAAAACACCGACACGTACAGAATTTGACAATTACTGTGCTGAAAAACTCCTCATTGTTGACAATGAATATACAGATGCTCTTTGGCTTTCTTTATGTAAAGCCAACTGGCGCAAAAGAAACGGAGACGTTCCTGTTGATTGGCAAACTTTAGCAAGTGCCCATCACGGCATTCTCTTGCTTAAGTTTGGACGTGAGCCGAAACGCTTGAACGGAATTTCTAAAGCGGCTCAAAAGCGCGAGAAGACCATAATCAATGAGATAGAAGAGGAGTTTTCTAACAACGCTCTTCACTTCGTGTGTTATACTGACGGGAGTTGCGACCTTCTTTCGGTGAATAAGGCAGGCGGTTCGGCTTATATCGTGTTGAATGACGGTAAGGTGATAAGGGCGAGAAACCATGGGCAGCTGAACACGACGAACAATAGAATGGAGCTGTTGGCGATTATAAGTGCAGTGAACTCTTGCCCGGCTGGTGCTTATATTGATGTGTATACTGACAGTCAGTATTGCATACGTGTGTTGTCGAAGTCGTACAAGCCGAAGTTGAACGCAGACCTTTATGAGCTATACAAGAAATGTGCCGCCCATGTGGCTGGTGTTAGGTTTCATTGGGTGAGAGGTCATAACGGAAACAAGTACAACGAAATGGCTGATAATCTTGCTTACGCGGCCTATTGCGACGTCTGTGACCAATATGGTATAGAGAAGTCGCGAAGAAATTAATATAAGAGTTGTTATTAGTTACGTTTAGTTGCATAACCTTATTGCTAAGGTAGCCATCCGTGAGGACAGCTACCTTTTTTGTTGGCTTTAATCGTCTTTTTTAAGCCAAGGGTATAACGGGACTACCCTACAAGTTGTTGACGGTCGGGAGACTGCTTGTTCTGGTTCTTCTCCAGAATAATGGAGCGCAGTTCTTTAATTATGCCTTCCTTGACGAGTATTTCTGTCTCGTACTTCTTCTTAAGCACGGCAAGGTCGGGATGCTCGGTGACGAACATTGGCTCTTTGCCTCGTATAAGCCATTCTGCAGAGATTTCTGGGAAGAGGTCTAACACGTGCTCGATAAACTCCAACTTGGGAGGCTGCGTGCCGTTGCAATAGTTTACGACTGTTGACGGACGCTGGTCAAGACGATCGGCAAGACCACGAACCGAGAGGTTGTAATGCCGGCGTAGGGCTTCGAGGCGTTCGATAATGGTTGACATAGCTGTAAAATGTTTATTAGTGTAATCGTATGTGAAAAAATATAAATAAAAGTGGTTTTATGCCCAAATATTTGGACAGTTGTCCATAAAATTGTACATTTGCATCGGTAAAACGGTTTGCAACCGTTACATAAACTTATTTATTGTGCAAATATACAGATAATATGGCAAAGTTGATAAATAAAACGAAAATAATTGTTCCAAAGGAACAAATTTCCGTACTGATGAATCGGTTTGGGTACAAAAAAGTAGCCGTGTACAATGCGCTTGCCTACCGCTCACAGTCGAGCGTGGCACAAAAGATACGCAAGATGGCCTTGGACTCCTTAGGGGGGAGGAAGGTAAGATTGCCGATGTTTGAAGAAGAATAGAGAAAGCTGACAATCAGATATTAAAGCAGTTTGTTTAAGATGTGACACGGAGGAGTCTGTGCCGTTAGACTATTCAGACTGTTGGTTCGTGAGGATAGGCAGTTTTTTTAATCTTTAAAACCAATGCTATGCTGCAACTTTTTACGACACGCACCTATCAAGATAGGGTTGACGAGATATACAAGCTGCTCGAGAGTGACAGGGATTGCTCGCTGAGGCTATTCGAGTGGCGCATGAGGCGGATACACTGCCTGAACTTGAAGATTAAACAACGTTCTGCCGACATGGGTAGGAAGGAGGAGATATACTAAGGATATGTTTTGGAAGAAAAAGAAAGACAAAAACAAGTCCGACACTTGGGGGAAAACTGCAAGGACGGGCAAATGGAGAAGCACAAAGTCGCTTATAACAAAGCTTGACAAAACAATGAGCTTGTATATCCGATTGCGTGATGTAAACAAGGATGGGTATTTCCGTTGTCCGACGTGTGGACGCTATCTCCCATTTGCAAAGGGCGACTGCTCACACCTTTGGGGACGTGCCCACATGAACACAAGGTTTGACCCAGACAATATGGTTATGGAATGTGCTTATGACAACCGAATGAACAGTTCGCATCTGTTGGAGTTGAGTAGATTCTTTGAAAAGAAACTTGGAACACAGAAGTACGAGTTGTTGAGGGTGAAGCATAACCAAACAAAGAAATGGGCGAACTGGGAGCTGGAGCAACTCATTGAGTACTACGAAAAAGAAACAAGAAGGCTGAAGGAGGAAAAAAAATATGATGAATGGCATAAAGTGTAACATCTGCGGTATAGAAAAGCCTCAGTCCGAATATTATGGACATGCGAGGATATGCAAACGTTGTATCTGTAAAAGAAACAGCAATAAGCATTATGCAGCAAATCTTCTAAAGAACCCGGATTTACCAGGTGAAAAATGGAAGAATGTTGTTGGCTACGAAGGTCTTTATGCTGTAAGTGATAAAGGACGTGTTAGGAAAATGGGACATGGTTCTTACGGTGGACGCATAATGACACCAATGGAGATTAACGGAGGTTATTTAAGAGTCCGTCTTACCAAGGGTGAAGAAAGTAAAACATTTTTAGTACATCGTTTAGTCGCAATGGCTTTTCTTTCAAATCCAGACAATTTGCCAACTGTGAACCATAAGGATTTTGATACGCGAAATAACACAGTAGAGAATCTCGAATGGATGACACAGAGAGAAAATAATAATTACAGCAGGAAAGCTGGACATTATTATTATTCTGAAAAAACGCGTGAGAAAGCCAGGTTGAACAGAAAAATAAGCGATGATAAAGCAAAATTGATATTTGAAGAATACCAAACTGGTACAAAGCAGTCGGATTTGGCTGCAAAATATAATGTGACAAGAGCCTTTGTATGTAGGCTTGTTCGCGGAAAATGCAGAACAGAACTTACGGGGCTTAAATCTTAGATATAAGAATGAATTGATAAGCTCATATTGGTATCATAAAATGTTATTAGTGTTAGGAAGCAGCGGCGGCTGCACACATTTAGTAAAATCCATTTGATTTATTTCCGTCAGCCTGGTGCGTGAGCATAGGGCGGCTTTTTACTACGAAACTATAAAACAAAATAGATATGAACAAGGAATATGTTTTACAGAAGCTGCAGAAGATGATGCCCGACGATACAAAGAGACCGATGGGTGTGAGCTTTGCAGAATTGAAGACAGCCGTACAGGAGGATTTGAGGGAGGTGTTGAAGGAGCTATTGAAAGATGGCGACATAAACTACTTCAAGACTCTGAACGGTGTAACAATATATTTGAAGGATTCTAAACTATAACAATATGAAGAAAATTGTGATAGACAGGATATGCCTGCGGTATTTCAAGGGCATAGAGGACAAGGAAATTGTGCTGGAAGACCATATCAACGTGATAAAAGGTCGCAACGGCATTGGCAAGTCGACGATAGCAGACGCTGTAAGTTGGGTGCTGTTCGGCACGAACCAGGCTGGTGACACCAAGTTTGGTATCAAGACCAAGGGCAAGGACGGCAAGGAGATTGAGGACGTGGCGCACTCGGTGGAGATATCGCTCAGCGTATATGACGAGCAGGATGGCTTGATGTGCTATGTGCTTACACGGACGCTGACCGAGAGCCGCAAGGACGACGGCAGCGTGACGAACACCTACACGTACAAGGTGGACGGCGAGGTGGAGACAGCCGGCGACTTTAAGAAGGTGGTTGACGAGATTTGCCCGGAGAAGGTGTTTAGGTTCTGCTCTTCGCCCTCTGTTTTCGCCCAGATGGAGTGGGGTGAGCAGAGAAAGATGCTGACGGAAATGTTTGGCGAGCCGAGCATGGAGGATGTGACGGGCGGTGACAAACGCTTTGACGCTGTGAAAGAGATTCTTGAGCAGAAGGACCTTGACAAGGCCTTGAAGCACCTTAAGTATAAGCGCAAGGAGGTTCAGAGCGAGATGGACGAGGCTCCTGTAAGGCTTGAGGCTCTGAAGAATGTACTGCCGAAGACCGAGGACTGGGAAGCTTTGGCGCACGACATAGAGCTGTTGGACGGAACGCTGAAAGAGAGCCAGTCGAAGCTGAACACCATAGAGCGTGGCGAGGGCAGACGTGTGAAGAAGGCGGAGATAAGCAAGTCGCTGGACTTCTTGAACAAGCGCAAGCGCATAATGGAGAACGAGGCTCACCGCAAGATGTCGGAAATGATGGATGAATATGCGGGCAAGAAGCGGATGTTGCAAGAAAATGCTGCAAGCGCCGAGAGTACTGTTGTTGACTTGAAGCGAAAGGCTGCCTCGTACGACGAGCTGATGGCTCGCTGTGACGAGCACTTGAAGGAGCTGGACGTACGGAAAGTGGAGGGCGCTGCCTTGTGGAAGACAATATCTGCCAGGACATGGGAATGGGACGACAATGCGTCGTACTGCCCGACGTGCGGACAGATGCTGCCCGAGGACAGGATAGCCGAGATGAAGGAGGAATCGCTCAAGAGGTTCAACACAGCCAATGCCGAGGAGCTGAAGAAGCTAAGAGAGCGTGCGGCAAGGATAAACGACGAGACAAAGCAGTGTAACGAGAACATCGAGCACTACAAGGCGGAGCAGAAAACGACTCTGACACAGCTTGAGAAGGCCGAGACGGTGCTGAAAGAGGCTCGCGAGGCTATGGAGGAGCTGAATGAGGGGCGTGTGGACGAGACTGTTGACAGCTTGCTTGCCAAGAAGCCCGAATACAAGGATGTGTGCGAGCAGATAGTAGGCAAGGAAGCCGAGCTTGAGGCTCCTGTGGAAGACAGCGAGAGCGAAAAGCTCAAGGCTGAGATACAGAAGGAGATAGACGAGGCGAAGGCTGCCAAGGAAGCTCTGCAAGCACGGCTTGCGGTAAAGGCCCAATGGATGAAGGTGAGCGAGCAGATAGAGGCTGTGAAGAGCGACCGCAAGACATGGCAGGCGCAGCTTGACGAGTTTGACGAGAAGATAAAGGCTTTGAGCGACTATCAGAAGAAGGCTTGCGAGGCTTTGGAGAACATCGTGAACAAGCACTTTAATATGGTGAAGTGGTCGATGTTCAGACGGCAGCTTGACGGAACGGACAAGCCGTGGTGCGAGTGCTCGGTTGACGGCGTGCCTTATGCTGACTTGAACTCGGCAGCGAAGATAAATGCCGGGCTTGACATTGCGAGAGCGTTGAAGGAATACTACCAGGTGGATGTGCCTTGCGTGATAGACAATGCGGAGACTGTGCTGGATCCGCTGTATGACGGAGGACAGCAGATAAGGCTTACGGTGACAGAAGACAAGGAGCTAACGATAGAGTGTCATGGAGATAAAGACTAAGCACAATATCGGAGACGCGGTGTGGTTTTTGGATGATTACCGAGCACAATGCTGCAAGATAACAGGAGTGGACGTGCAAGTGCTTGGTACATCAAAGCCATTCGTGCAATATAGGTTTTGCGTGTTTCCTCCCGTAAAGGAGGAGCACGTGTTTAAAAGTAAAGAAGAACTGATAAAATATATAGAAAAATGACACAGACAATGACAACAGCGGTGGCGAAGCAGCCACAAATGACAGCCCAACAGCAAGCAATCGTAACCTTCAACAATAAGGTTAATGGCAGCTATGTACAGAACCAACTAAAGAGTGTGCTTGGCGCAAACTCTGGCACATTTGCCACATCATTGGTGGAAATCTTTACCAATGACAAGAAATTGCAGGGTTGCGATGTGAACAAAGTAGTGCAGGAGGCTATCAAGGCAGCGACATTGAAGCTGCCTCTCAACAAGCAGTTGGGATATGCTTATCTGATGGTGTTTAACAACTGGGACAAGGAAACCCGTAAGTCGATACCAACGCCAACCCTAACCATTGGCTACCGTGGCTACATACAGATGGCAATGCGCACCGGACAGTACCGCAACATCAATGCCGATGTGGTATATGAGGGTGAGCTTTGCGGAAAGGATAAGTTGTCGGGAAGCATTGATCTCTCGGGAGAAAAGACAAGTGACAGAATAGAAGGATTCTTCGCTCATTTCGAGACAGTGAACGGATTTTCGAAGACCTTGTATATGTCGCTTGCGGAAATGGCAGCGTATGCGCTGAAGTATTCTCCATCGTTCAAGCGCAAACCGACAAAGGACGACCCTATCCCGACAGTGGACAATCTTTGCGACCTTGCGAACGGACAGGCACAGAATGGACCGACGGGAAAGGTAGGTTGGGAAGGTGATTTCCTTAGCATGGGCATCAAAACTGTGCTGAGAAGACTGCTTTCAAAGTATGGCTATCTGTCAATAGAAATGATGGGAGCCTTGTCTGAGGATGAAAAAGCTCCAAACGTGCAACAAGTTAGGGATGAAGAGTTCTCGGAGGCAAAGGAAATCATTTCGGTTGATGAAATGACGGGAGAGGTGGTAGACATGGCGGAGAATAAGCCTTCAGAAGCCTCTCTAAGCTCTGCTAAGCCGAATGGTGAGGAAGATGGTAATCCGTTTGAGTAATGACGCTTAAGATTATAGGCAGCTCCAGCAAGGGCAATGGCTACTTGCTGGAGGCTGAGAATGGTGAGCAGCTTGTAATCGAAGCAGGTTGCAGACTGATGGCTGCTAAGGAATTGGGCTTGAAGACAAGTAAATGCGTGGGGTTGATTTGCTCGCATGAGCACGGAGACCATTGCAAATACGTAAGAGACTACACCAAAGCAGGCATAGAAGTCTACTCCACTTCTGCCGTAAAAGAGAATAACAAGTTTGGCGTTACGGCGGTGGAGCACGGCAAGACATACCAAGTGGGAGACTTCAGAGTAACGCCTCTGAAAGTTGAGCATGACGTGGAATGCTTCGCTTATCTTGTGCATCATCCGGAAATGGGGACGCTCATGTTTGCGACGGACTGCTGGAACTTGCACCAGGTGGTGAAGGGGGTGACGCATTATCTCATTGAGGCGAATTATCAAGACGATATGCTTGATGAAGCTGTGAGAACGGGCAGGACGATACCCTCAATGGCAGACAGAGTGAGGCTGAGCCACATGAGTTTGAGGCATTGTGTGGAGTACTTGAAGATGTGCGAGGCGGACAAGACGGCGAGAACGATAACGCTGATACACGCAAGCGAGAGACATCTGGACAAGAAACACGCTGAGCTGACGGTGGCGGGACAGACCGGTGTGCCGACGTGGGTAGCGAAGAAGGGACTGGAACTTGTATTAATGTAAGAAAGGAGAAATTATGGATCAAGAAAAACTTAACAAGGCAATAATCCTAAGAAGTATGCTTGACACAGATTTGAATGCTGTTAGCAGAGTTTTAGATATAAAAGATAGCGTGCTTGGAGATTGTCTTAAATCAATCGTAAGAAACGATGAAGAATTTAGAACCAAGTTTATACAACTTGTACACGATACATACGACCGTTTGCAAAAAGAATTTGATGAACTCTAAAAATAGGAATTATGGAACCAATGGTAACAATATCCGTAAAGGACTATAACGAACTTGTGCGTAATAGTGGTAATGAACGTGTGATAGAAGCACTAAAATTTATCATAAATTGCGTATTAAAGGATGTTTCTGTAGCTATAGAACATGGCTGGGGTTACAATGTTGTAGATGCACTACAAGATTTTATCAAGAAAATTCAGAACGAGGATTCTTGTTTTGAAGAAATAATAGAACGTTATAAAAACGATTCGCTTCATGAGAGTACCGAGGAAGATAAAGAAGGCAGCGAAGTACATTGAGCGTCATATGCGACATACGACATGCGGATTGTTGGTAATCCCTTATAGCGAATTTGTCGTAAAAGGACGCTACACAAAGTGGAAGCAGAAATGCTTAAACGAAGTCAAAAGAGAGCTTCAGAGGAAGTTGCATGAAGAATGGCAACTTATGACGGCATCATTTTTACGCTTTAATAATGAAAAATTTGAAAGGGGGTAAGGGGGTATGGCGACTTTTGAGAGGCTGAATGACCCAAGGCAGTATATGGCTGCCATGAGAGAGATAGACAAGGCTCGCGACTGCGGGTATGCGATAGACATAGTGAAGCACAGAGAGGTGGCTACGAACAAGCAGATGGCTTATCTGAACTTCATCATTAGTTACTACGGATATAAGCAGGGCGAGACCTTCTATAGTGTGCTACGGACGATACAGCAGGACGTGTGTCCGCATATCTTCCTGGCGGAAGATGGCAAGAAACCGAAACCGCTGTGCTACCTGACTACAGCCGAGATGTCGAGCGTGATAAGGAACTTCCTGGATTATGCGTCGATGAGCGAGGTGATAATACCGGACAAGGACGACGAGAGAGGACTGAGAAACGCAAAGGCAGAGCTGGCGAGCGGTGGCGCAGGCTGGGTGTAGAGAATTACGAGTTAGGAGTTAGGAGTTAAGAATTGTTGCGCGTTGCGCAATTAGGAGTTTTTGATTTTTGACTTTGTTTTGAATTAATAAATTAGGAATTAAGATGATACATATTGAAGGACCGATAATAAAGATAATGTCTGTAAAGAACGGCATAAGCAAGTCGGGCAAAGAGTGGAGAGAATGTGACGTGGTGATAGAGCATGTGACGAGCTTGCAATATCCGAAGAATGTGGTAGTGACGTTTAGAGGAGCGCAAGTGAACTTGGTAAACCAACTGGGCAATGGCGACGCTGTGGGATGCGACATAAGCATTGACGCAAGAGAGTGGCAAGGTCGGTGGTTTAATGCGGTGACAGGGTATAATCTGAAGAAGCTGTAAATCAAAGATTTAAATATGGCTGACATTGGGGCTTGCTTTAGGAAGATAGGAGATGTACCTACAACCCTAACGCTCTTCTATCTCATATATAAGGCAAACGATGAGGGATATGTAGATGCTTCTTATGCGGACATGGCTAAAGCTTTAAATCGCTCGCGAACAATGTTGTATAAGTACGTGATACGACTTGCGAGTTTGGGTGCTATAGAATTACGAAGTAAACAACAAGTAAACAACAGGTTAACAGCGAGTGAACAAAAAAGAACGTACATATACATACCTCAAATAGCTTATTATAAGCGTGTTACAAACATGGAGGGAAATCGTGCGGTTAATAGTAAGTTAACAACAAGTAAACAGAAGATTAACAAGGACGACTTGACCCGAAAGACGCTTGAAGAACGTAAGGTAGAATTTCACGAGGCGTTAAAGCCTTTCGTTGAGAAATATGGAGAAAACTTGATAGAAGAGTTTTATAACCATTGGGCGCAGGTAAACGAGGGTGGTACGAAGATGCACTGGGAGAAGCAGAAGACGTTCGAGATAGCCAGAAGGTTGGCAACCTGGAAGAAGAACGACGACGAAAGGAAGTTGTCGCGTAAGACTTCGCAGGACATCGGAATGGTGTACCACAAGGAGAAGGATGAATTTAAAAACGAAGAAATATGGTAGGAAAAGACATAAAAACCGTGTGGGAGGAATACGAGCGGTCGCTGCAAGGTACAGGCTTCTTTGGGTCGCCGAAGAAGGTAAGCATACACATTGACAACGCAAAGTTGTTGCTGTGTAACGGGCTGAAACACTATTGCGGTGAGGGCGCTGTATGGCAGCCGGAATACGAGGAAGTGGCGGAATGGCTGACGGACAACAAGGGACGTGGGTTGTGGCTTTGTGGCGAGTGTGGAAGAGGCAAGACGCTGATAGGGGCAAAGATCCTGCCTGTGCTGTTCAACTTTTATCACTTCCCTCGCAAAACAATCTCTCTATATGACGCGAAAGACTTGAACAGTAAATTCGACGACATCGTAACGAAACACATTATATATATAGATGATGTGGGCAAGGAATCGGTGGAGGTAAGCTATGGCAACAGAAACCTCAGGTTCCCTGACATTGTGGACGAGGCTGAGAAGAAAGGCAAGCTGCTGATGTTCTCGACCAATCTGTCGCAAGAGAAGATCGTGGAGAAATACGGAGAGCGGACCGTGGACAGACTGAGGGCGATAACTAAGAAAATCGTGTTCAGAGGTAAATCGCTAAGAAAATAACTAAAACTAAAGAAATATGAAGACAACAAGAATTGACTTTGTGGATAATGCCACGACTAAGGAGGCTGGCGTCTACGCTATGAAGTATGGCTGGGCCTTTGCAAAGGGCGTCAGTAGAGACATTAATAGCTTTGCACATAAACAGCCGTGGGTTTGCGTGGCGGTAGTGCTGATAGTGGCTGTGGTAACCGGCTCCATGCTTGTGGCAGAGGCGAGAATGGAAAGAGACCATGCAAGCAAGGAAATGGTGAAGCTGCAACAACAGGTGGAGCAGTTGAGCTGTGCTGTTGAAGCGGAAAGGAGCATAAAATGAAACACAATCCATTTGTTCCTCGTGAGCAGCGCACAGCCATCCTTACTTTCGACAACGGACATCGCGCCCGTGCTGAGGTCTTACTCCCTGGCACTGACAAGCCCGTTTGGCACGCTGACCTCGAACGTCGCCTCGTTCGTGATTTCAACAAGTCGCAGCCGCATGCTGTACACAAGGTGGTAAAAATACATCTATTACGGAACTAAAACACATACAACTATGAAGAAGAAAATCAAGACATGGCTCATACACCTTCTGGGTGGAGTAACAGTTGCTGAAAACAAAAAGGGAAATCATATAAGTTTCCTTCTTGGCAAGAAATGTGGATGCATCGATATTCGTGACTATGCGGATTCTCTCTACGGCAAGCCTGCCGATGAATGGTGCAAGCTGATGTACGAATTTATATGTGGACTACAAGAACGTCTTACGAATGGAACTGACGAAGAAAGACCAACGGCACATCCGTAACACCGCCGTAAGGGACGTGTGGGACGTTACAGAGCACGCCTCCGAATACGCCCAGCTATACCGAATTACATATTATAAAGAGGTTGTGAGGCAACTACAAAACAAAATCAACGTATTAGAAGAACAATACAACAAAACGTATGGAAAAGAATAATAATAATATAAACATAGCAGAGATATTGAAGGATTGCCCGAAGGGGATGAAGCTGTATTCACCATTATACGGTGAAGTAGAACATCAACGAATCAATGCTACTGATTACCCCATTGTCGTAATGGATAAGGGAAATAGTATTAGGGTATTTTCCGAAGAAGGACGTTTTTTTGCCAATCTTCCAGATACAGAATGTCAAATATTCCCTTCCTATGAAATGCGAGATTGGAGCAAGTTCTTCAAGCGAGGGGACGTGTTGTGCCATAAAGATGGTAACCTGTACGTTGTCTTTGAAAGTTGGGCGAACGACGATTATACAGAATTCAATACAACAGACATATCGTTTGGCAAGGTGGAGGTCTGCAACACGGATTGCTTTGTAAAGGCGAGTGACGAACAAAGAGCGGTGTTTATCGCTAAAGCGGAAAAGCACTACAACGGCAAGTACAATCCCGACACCCTGCAAGTAGATTCAGTAAAGATAGAGCGTCCGCTCAAGCCGTTCGACAAGGTGCTGGTGAGGAATAACGACGGACAGGCATGGCGTGCTAACTATTTCTCGCATTACAAAAATGCCCCTGACTATTTTTATGTTTGTATAAACGGCATTTATCATTACTGCATCCCCTACAACGAGTATACCGCCCACCTCCTCGGCACAACCGACCCCTACACGGAAGGAGGCAGCAAATGAGCTGCCCCTTCTCACTAAAGAGCGTCAAGTTCCGTGAGACCGCACACATAGCCTTCGAGGACGAGTACGTCACGGCATACCAGTCTACCGACATCGTCCCCAAGATATACAAGAGCGTCAACACCCCTCGCGACAAGAGTGGCTTGGCATCAGGCAAGCCCAAGACCTACTACCGCACCCGGTACAGCTCTTGGGTCACGGAAAAGACATTTATTGCACAATATCAGAAAATCAGAGAAAAATTCTAAGTTATGCTCATAATAGAAATATTGAAAATCATCGCCAGTTTATCCATTACCCTTGCATTATTCTACACATTCTACAAGGTTGGCAGACAGACTGCTTACGACGACCTCCTCAAGCATTTTGAGGATACTGCAAAGGTTATCGGCAAGCAAGATGTAGTCATTCAAGCCTACAAGCAGAAGCTTGAGGAAACAGAGAAGGAGGAACAGCAATGAAAGAAGTTTTAACAATTCTTCATGCCGACAACGGCATCATAATAAAATATGACGAATATGTAGAGGTAGTAGAGTATACCCACAACGCAGACGGCGAAGGCAAGGACAATATTTACCAACGTCTCGGCAGAACCTTCTACAATCTTGTCACAAACGCAATGGACGCAGAGATAACAAACAAGGTACAGGTGGAAATCAACATCACTAAAGCAGAATAATATGATAGACGAAAATAAAATTATAGAAGCAGCAATTAAGAATGCTGACAAATACAATCCGTGCCGTAGCACCTTAGATAGGGAAGAGGTGTGTCGTGCCTCGTTTGAAGATGGTGCCAAATGGTTCAAGTCAGCCCTTTGGCACGACGCAAGTGAAGAACCCGAAATAGACAAACCTCTTATTATTCAATATATAAGTTTAATGAATGAGGTTTCTTACGACAAGGACAGACGTATTGCAAAATACCCTTGGAAACTCAATGTTGAAGGGTTACGTATTATTAAATGGTGTTATTTTGACGACTTATTACCGAAAGGAGGTGAGAAATGATTAAAGCAGAATACCTAAGAATAGGAGACCTCGTAAGAGTAAGAAAAATGAAATTCTGTCGTTTTACTATCCCAGAAGATATTGCATACAAGGTGACTCAAATAATTTCTAAAGATTTATTGATTAAAGATATAACTATGAGAGTACGAATATTAAAAACAAGAATCCCTGTAGGAATAGTCAAAGAAGAATGTATTTGCTTTATTGTAAAATACAAGCGTCATTGGTGGCAGCGTTGGCATTATATTATGGATAAATCTACACCAAGGCTCTTTTTTTCTGTATGGGAGATACGAGATGTGTTAAAACAAATGGGATATGAAAAGATAGACCATTATAAAATATACCCAAAAGATAACAGCGCATGCAAAAGATAATGTTCAACGACAAGTACGGACTGACACAGGCTGTGCTTGAAGGACGCAAGACACAGACAAGGCATAGAGCTTACACAGATTATATCAAATTTCCCAACACCTGTATTGGGCTAAAAGACAGCGACCGAAACAGACTTTTTCTAAAAGACGGTAGTTTAATTGTCGCCAAGTCACATTACAAGATAGGTGAAGAGGTGGCTGTAGCGCAATCTTACGATATGCTTGCTCTTGATGTGAAATATTCTTCAGAAGAATTGAAGCAAATGATTCACTCGGGAGGTTGGGAGGACAAGATGTTTGTCAAGTCCGAGCTAATGCCCCACCGCATCCGCATTACCAATATACGTGCTAAGCGTCTGCAATACATCACCGACGAGGAATGCTTGGCAGAGGGTATTTGGAAGGTACACAACGTGGGGCTTGAAGGTGTGACGTATTGGTACACAAGCTTAGTGAACTCTCCGTACAGAACGGCGAGAGAAGCTTACGCAGCCCTTGTCGATAAAATCTCTGGCAAAGGCACATGGGCCTCCAACCCCTACGTCTTCGTCTACGAGTTCGAACTAATAAAATAACAAGCTATGGATTTAGAAAGAGTAAAGCAGCTCCGCAACGAATACGCAGAGCAGCAAATTGTCTCAAGGGAGCAGTTCGAGAAAATTAACGAGTTTCTATATGACTATGGAATTGTACCCGAACCTCCACAAGAAAAACCTCAGCCAAGCAATTCATTCGACTATGCGCAAATGACACGTCAACAGCGTAGAGCATACGAAAGAAGGCTTGCAAAGGAGAACAAAAGGAAACATTAATACATAAACAATAGAAAACAATGGAAACAAACATCAACAAAAAAGTTATTATTCGTGGCGACCGTAGCGGAGTAGAGTTCGGAACACTTGTAGCGCAGAATGGCAGAGAAGTGACCCTGCACAATGCACGTCGCATCTGGTATTGGGACGGAGCAGCTTCGCTCTCTCAGTTAGCCAAGGATGGCACGTCAAACCCTAAAAACTGCAAGTTCACTGTCACAGTCGATAGTATCACGATACTCGACGCTATCGAGATTATCCCTTGTACAGACAAGGCTATTAAGTCTATAGAGGAGGTAAGAGAATGGAAACGTTAGTAGGCCGCATCAAGGATTTTTTAAGCCTTAGCTCTGGCGATGGCTATGGCTCTGGCGATGGCTATGGCTATGGCTCTGGCGATGGCTCTGGCGATGGCTATGGCTATGGCTCTGGCGATGGTGTAAAAGAAATAAATGGCAATACTGTATATATAGTAGATAATGTGCCTACAATAATCAAATCTGTTCGTGATAACATAGTGCAAGGTTTTGTCCTGCTAAGTGATTTGACGCTAAAACCTTGCTACATTGTCAAGGAGCAAAACAAGTTCGCACATGGTAATACCTTACACGATGCTTTCGCCGCTCTGCAAGAGAAGCTATACGACGACAGCACGGAGGAAGAACGCATTGAGGCATTCCGTAAAAAATTCCCCGAGTATGATACACCTTACTCTAATCGTGACCTCTTTGCTTATCATCATGTGCTTACAGGTTCATGCCAAATGGGGCGTGAGGTCTTTTGTAAGGATAGAGGCATAGACCTTGATGGCAGCACAACAGTCCGTGAGTTTGTCGAATTAACAAAGGGTAGTTACGGAGGTGATGTAATCCGCAAGCTACCCGAAGTTTACGGGGCAAAATAATTGATAAACAAATAAAACTATGAATAAGAAAGTAATAGACTTAGTAAGAAAATATACAAAGGAACACCTTGACAAAAGTGATCCACAAGTAGAGTTTGATGTTTTTGTGGTATGGCAGTGTTACATCCTTGGTAATGCAAAGTGGCTGCTCTCAACCACATTACCTGATGGTATGTATTATGAAGTGACATATAACAAGTCAAAGGACGAATTTTATCTTGACGCTTACAAAAAGTTTGAGAACAAGTGTATCAAGAATAGTTAATCATCCCTCTCCCTGGTGACAGCAGGGAGAGATAAAACAAACAACAATATGGCAGATATAGAATTTGGGAAGTGTGATATTTGTGGTAAGGAAGCTGCTTTGTCTCGTACATATTTCAAGTACAGAATCGGTAGTTGCGAATGTTGTGGATGCAAGTTGCATGATGGTTCAGACGGGCATTTTGAAGTAGTGCATCATTGCAATAAATGTATTCCTCATTTACCTAAATTTATTCACCCTTCATTTAAAGCTTTAGATGGTAAAGTTTACAAAGCAAACATTATGAATGCTTTGCCATTTGAAATTGACGGGGAATATATTATTGAGGAACCTGTTTTTAAGGCGGAGTAATAAATATGGAGAATGTAATACAAGGAGATTGTCCGTGCTGTCCTTATGCAGACTTATATAGTGGATATTGTAGTTATTATCACTTTTCCCCTGCCAATATCAATTTCGGAGAAGCGACATGCCGTTGTGAAAATTTAAAACCAAGAAAGGAAGAAGGGAAATGAATAAGAGACAGCGAAAGAAATACAGGTATGTAGCAAATAGATGCGCACACAGTAAGACTTATACGGAAGAGGTGTCATATTGCGACTACTATATTCCTCGTGAATACTTTATATGCGCACGACAGCCTAAATACACAGACCACTTTAGCGATGAACTGCAAACTTGCGCTTTAGATATATGCGAAAAGTGCAAGTCATTCACCCTCTCACGTGAGACAATGAGGCTTGGACGAGAAATGAAGAATGCAGACAAATGGGCTGACAAACATTATGATAAAATATTTGGTCAACAATAATTCCAAACACAATGATAGTAATCAAAATCAAAACTTGGAAAGACTATAAGGAACAGTTCCTTGACTGGGTAAGAGAGCCAAGAAAAAGGAGATGCAAAGAATATGTAGACTACGTTAATGCTATCTCGTCTTCTTATATCGAAAACTTGCTTATTCCTAAATGTAAGGAATTGCAACTCAAAGAATGTGACACAGAGATTATTGCACAAACCGCACAAAAATGTTTTCAAGGTGCAGTAGAATATGCTAAAAATCTCATTGAAGTCACTCAACCCGAGGATTTAATCTAAACAACAATAAATGTAAGCAATTAGTAAAAACTTATAATAATGTCAACATCTGATTTTTCACACATTGATCTTAAGCGACCAGTAGAACATAATAAGCAGCCAAACCGCATAATATACTTCGGTACTGATGGCTGTGTTGGGCATTATCCTTTGGGAATCAACTTCACTCTTTCAGAAGAAGAGTATAAGGATTCTCGAGAGATAGACAGAATCATAACTGATGAGGTTTTAGATGGGAATACTGGAACCTTTCTACGTTACTTGTCAGACGGAGTACCTTACACATGTTTCGGTGTCCCTTATTCTCCAGATGATGAACGCCCTGGTAGTAAGACTATCGTATTAGTTGAATATGGAACTGTTCAAGAAGTAAAGGATGCAATCTTGCAAACACCATTTCTCTTGGAAAAGTTCAAGAAAGTAAAAGAGAAGTATAAACTTAATATCGATTTTTTGGAGGACTAATAATGGACAGACAACAAGCAAAAGAGCTTTTGCCTATTATACAGGCATTCGCAGAAGGTAGGGCAATAGAATTAAAAGATTCTTATGGAAAATGGGTTGAAAGTGACTTACTGGCATTTGATTTGTCTCCTAAAAACTACCGCATCAAGCGAGGACCCGAGTACCGCCCATTTAAGGACGCAGTAGAGTGCTGGCAGGAAATGCAAAAGCATCAGCCGTTCGGGTGGGTTAAAGCATCTCATGGATATTTCAATATTATAGGTATTATGAATGACAAGATAAATTTTGGTACAAATAACAATTGGCTTGATTATGAATATATTTTTAAGATGTATAAATTTATCGATGGTACAACCTTTGGTATAAAGGAGGAATAATTTATGAGAACAATCAAATTTTGTGGCAAAGACGTCTTTACAGACGCTTGGCGATATGGAGACTTGGTTCACAACAAAAAAGTGACAACAACAGGCTTAGAGCCTCGTACAATGGTTGGTGGGTATGAGGTTGACCCAGAGACTGTTGGCAATAACACAGGACTGGAAGACAAGAACGGCAAGGAGATATATGACGGTGATATCCTCGCCCATAATGGCAAAGTTATCGGTTATGTTGTTGATGGTGTTCGCGGTTACTGCTTCGATGTGGTGTATGCCAACCCTGTAATCACAAGCACATGGTCGTTATATGGAGTCGTTGTCAACGACTATAAAGGCGATGTGGAGATTGTAGGCTCTATCCACGATAAGGAATGTAAGGAGAAAGTAATACTTAAATATTAAGAAGATGAAAGCAAGATTGGCAAAGAAGATAATTAAGGCGAGTGCTACTTCTTGTTTCTATTGTAGGAATTGCGACACTCACAGTAGATTTAAGTATCATCCGTATTGGACAAGCCGTTGGAACCACTATGCTTCTCAGATGGGCGACGTTCCCTCAGCAACTTGGAAGTTAGACCAACGTTTTAATGCAGCTTTGCGACGACTGCCTCAATATACACAGAAACTGTCGAGTGCTGTTAAGGAAAAGCTGATGGAAATAAGAAGAAACAGACTACAGAAGATGTATGAACGAGTTAATAGCCCGACAAGCGGTAAGGAAGGAAACAGTAATGGGAAGGCAGATTTTTCAATATCCGGTGAGATGGAGAGTCTATAACGGCAATCTGTTAGACCGGGAATTAAGTTGTAGCATTAAACAAACACACTATGGAGAAAAGAATTATTTACTTTACAGAGGTTTCTGTTAGCAACATGATGTTGGAAGCAGAAAAAGGAATGGAGATTTGCAGCGAGGAGGTAAAGGAGGTTTTTCTGGCGGGATATATATCCCATTACTCGCGAAGAAAGCTGTTCGACATAATCCCATTGCCAGACAAATACGTGTACAATGTCTACCCTCACCTATTTGTGCGTAATAAATACACTGATGAGGTATACTCACGAGCACCAAGTTTGTTGAGCTTCGAAAGCAAGAAGCGACTCATGGAGGAGACACAGAACTTGAAGTCATGGCTGCGCAACAAGTGCAAGCAGTACAAGCAAAGCAAACAGGAGGAATAACAAAAAGCGGATGGAGAGGGAAGCAAAGCCCCTACACCATCCGCTTTTTCGTTTATCATCAAGAGTTCACATACCACCAAATTTTATCAGATGGGTGGTCGGTATCCTCGTCAAGGAGAAAGCTGCGTGCGAGTTCGCAAGACTTCTGTAGCAGTCGGCTGCGGTCGTGAAACCATGAACGGAGAGTTTCGATGTGGTTTGAGTACATAAGATTGACTGTGACGCAGAAGTCCCAAAAGTTGTAATCGTCGGGCAAGGAAAGATACATCTTGTCGTAAGCTGCACGTATATCCTCGTAGGGGAAGAACGGAGCATAGCATTTGTGTGTGTCGTCAACAAAGTAGTACATTCGTGCGATGGTTGCACGTGCATTGTCCTCGTTGAAATGGTGGTCGGAGTCGAGCAGATAGAGCATTTTGTGAAGAGCAGACTCCATTTCCTCGTCGGTCATCCCGCATGTGTTATTGCGGATGCGTGACGCTGCGCTATCGAAAGCGTCAGCAAGTAAGTTGCGTACATTCATAGTTATTTGGTTTTAGTGTTAGACGTTCTGTTGTGTCGGAAGATGCGGCATGTCACCTGTACGAAAGCACAGACATACAGAGCCAAGGTCATGAGGATAAGGATGAAGTCGGCATCGTACATTTCATTAGTTATGAGCCATGAGCCGTAATAGAGCCGTATGGCATTTGTGCCAATGATGTAGACGAACGGTATGCGCCATATCCAACATAGCTTGAAGAAGTGGCTTGCAGGGAGCATGAAGACAACGGGGAAAACGTAAACCATGAAATATAGGTAGGCGATACATTCCTCGTTCTCACGAATGTCGATAAGTATCTCACGTGGGTTGTCATGGAAGCTATAAACACCCCACCAATGGCATAGCATGAGGAAGACAGGGACGTATCTTAGAGCCTTTGAGTAGAAAAAGAATATTGAGCGGTTGAGAACTACGCTCACCTCTGTTGTTGTTTGTTTGGATAACTCTTTCATAAGCCTTATTGTTTTAGAAAAACGTAAATATAGCGAAAATAATAACAAAATGAAAGAGTTTATAAAGAGTTTGTAAACAAATGTACGTTTTCTTGACATATATCTATTAAAAAGTAAAAAAGGATGGGGAGATTATTTCTCCTCATCCTTTATCACTTTGCCGACGATCCACTTGTTGCCGTATTTCTTAATCCACACATCAAGCCATTCAAGAGCCGAGAGAAGGTCTTTGTTCTCGGTAGATGGTGCGCCTTGTTGAGCGGTGTACTCGCCATAGGACACTCGCCAAAGATTTTCGGGGGTCTTGGTGATGGTGAGCGGTGAGCGGTAGGTGACACGTGCATCGTATGTGCGTATGCTTTGAGGCAAGTTCTTGAACATTCGGTGGTATCTTCGGTCGGGGTGACCTTCTGCCTTGGGTAAAGGGTCGGGAGGCAAAGGGTCTCCTTCACGTTCAAGCTTTTCTTCTACAGCCTTGCGCACGAAGGAAGCCCTGTGACCTCTCACGTTGTCAAGACGCTCGTAGACTGCATCGTTCATCCAAAAGGTCATACGTTTTGGAAACTTGGGGTCGGGTGTAATGGTGGCTCTTGGTCGGGTAGGTCGTTTGGGGACGTATCGTTCTATCTCGTAGACATTGCCTTTGCTGTCACGTCTGTAAGCATAAACGAGAGATTGGGTAATCTTGTTGTAGACCTCGGCTTTCTCGCTTTCGGGATAGTCAGCCATGAGCGACTTGACGATTGATTTGAGCTGCGTTTCGCCTTGGTAGGCTACTTCCGTGCGGTCGAGTTCGAGGAGGTCGTCGTATATTACTATTATTGATTTCATAAGATTTATTGTTAATGATGAAACAAAAACAGGCGAGTCAACACGTATGGCTCGCCTTTTATTGTTGTTATGCCCTAACAGGCAAGTATCAAAGCTAAGATAAATACTATTACTATGCACCATTCTTTAGCGTTCATAATGGATACCTCCTTTCTGTTTTGCAAAGTTAATAAAAATTTACGGTTAGGTGTTGGCTTCAAGGGAAATATCCCCTATGGCTTTGATGTCTGAAACGCTGTCGTCCTCGGTGAAGAACTTAACCTTCATGTGTTCGTCGATGTGCGCCATTGCCACGATTTCGCCTTTCTCGTCAGACACAAGACAAATGTCCCCACGAACCTCCGACTGCTTGCGGAGATATTTGATAGTAGCGTCCTTTACTGCGAGTAGGTTGAGTTCACGTGTGATTGTTTCTCCTGATAAAGGGAACTGAAAAGTGAATGTTTGCTTTTTCATAATTTATATGGTTTTAATTTGCTTGTAATTTGTTTGGGTTTAGTCCGATGAAGAACGCTCGTTTGTTCATGTCCGCTACGAAGTAGTTGGAGTTGTTGTCGAACGGAAACTTCTGGACATCCTTGGTGTAGACATTGTCCTTGGCAAGGGCTCTGTTGGTGATGTCGTTGATGAACAGCCACTTTTCTCTGTCCGTCTCGAAATTACGAGATATGTCTATACGGCTGTCGAACAGGGAAAATCTGACTTCGATGAGTCCGTAGTCGTCGGTGTAACCGGCAAAAGTCTGCTCGTCGGGGATATTGTCCTTGCACTCAATGTAGCCGTCGGGGAAAAGTCGGCTGAGAATACGTTTCTTCTCAGCCGTGTTAAGTGAACGAAAGCGTGATTTGTAGATTTCTTGTCTTGTCATATTGCTATTTGTTTAGATGTCATACATTGTTTTATTGTATCCATATTGTTGTTGACGAGGTTGACAATGCGGTCGTGGTAGAGCGTGAACTTGTCGCAAGCACCGTAGCACTGAACCACCTTAAACTGCTTGAGGTCTACCTCCACTGTCTCGATGCGCTTGTCGTTGATACGAGCGGAAAGAATGAGTGAGTTCTGCTTTTCGTAATACTTGTTGGCATATACGCAATGGTGCATAGCTGTGCCTTCCTCGTAGAACTCGTCCACGGACTGAAGGACGTGGCACGAGATTAGATTGTCGCTGATGGTCATGTCAAAGAAGCAGCTACGAGCCTTGATGTACTTCTCGTTCTTATCCATAGCGCACTTGATGCGCTGTATCTCCTTTTCTTGCTCGGCTTTGGCATTGCGCTTGGCTTCGAGTGCCTGGCGTGCACGCAGTGCCCAGTCGTGCGTGTGCATAAGGTTGTCGGGGCAGACAAAATGAGGGTTTGTAAGGTCGCAGCCTATGTACCTCATATTGTGAAGCATATCGAAATAGACGTTGTATGCCGTGTGTCCCTCGTTCATTGGCACATAGTTGTGGCGGAACATAATGCGTACTGCTTTCATGTATTCCTTGTCAAGTATGTTGTTAGTAAGCATGTACTCGGCAAGTTCGTGACGCTGCTTAAGGATTGTCTCGGCAAACTTGTCTACGGACAGGAAACGATACCACTGCTTGCGCTCGTTGGTGGGTATGAGGCTGTCGCAATACTTGTATGTGTCGTCGATGGACTTGTCGTACATATAGGAAAAGCCTACATCGGTGAAGTGCAGCCACGATGCGCAGTATTTGGGGTTTTGCCGTATCTCCAATGGGGAGGAAAGGAGGAAAGCGTCTACGTAATAATGGAACGCTCTCTGACGTGCTATGAGTATCTGCTTTTCGCCTACCTTGTTCCACAACTGGAAGACTTCCCACGTGCAGTATGATATATCACGCTTGCCGTGACGGTCGATACGGAAGTAACGAAGTACTTGCCAACCTTTGTAAGACAGGTTGATGACGGCATAGCAACGGTTATACATATCCTCGTACTTGCAAGAGCCGTATGTGTTGCGGATTAGGCGAGCGTTGTCACGTTTGCCTATCTCGCCTAACTTGTGTGAGAGGCTAATCGCCTCTTGTTCTATCTTGTTGCGTGGTTTCATATTACATTCCTCCAAATAAATCAAGTTGTAATGAGTTGTCTACTTTCTTAGCCTTTTTTTTGGGTTGTGGCTTGGGGATAAGGACAGGCTGTGGCTTGTCTTGCTTGGGTGCTGCTGCCACTACCTTAGCCTTTGGGGTGTCCTTAGTTGGATTGACGTCCTTCTCTTGGTAATAGTGGACTGCCATCTGTAGCACGTCTTCGTCGGATATGGCAGCACAACCCTTTATCGCTTGTTTGCGTGCCTGTTGAGTGACATAGCAGAGGCAATTGGTCATAGATTTCTTCTTGTCCTCATAACGCTCACGGAAGTTTGGGTCTTGGTTTGCCATTTCGCCCAACTTAGTTTCAAGATATTCCTGTAATGTCATAGTGCTTCTATTTTTCGTTAATTTTACAAGTTTCACAACAATGGATTGAGAAGCTATCAAAATCATCAGCCGTAAGGATTAGCTCTCCTTTGCTGCGTATATCGTTAGCGATAGCCTTTGCCTCTTTTGCGCTATTAGCCTCGATAACAATCTCTTTTCTTAAGGTTTCAACAACCAATACTTTGTACTTTGCCATAATAGTATGATTTAATTGTTAATAATATTTGGTGGCTGCTCCGACCTTGCATCGAAGTGGAGTGGCTTGAACCATATTCAGCCTGTGGCTCTTACTCGTTGAGGATATATTCGAAGTATACTTCACTCGACTTTGCAAAGACTTTAAAGCGTACATCTTCGTCTATCAGATTTTCGTTGTAGCTGTCTTCTATCTCACGTGTCCACTCTTCGATTTGCTTTGTCTCTATCGTGTATTGTGCTTTCGAATGACATGTGAACGAAGTTGTTGTCATACTCAACCTTAGCGACTTGGTCGCAGATAAAACCGACATATCTGTTTCCTTTCTCTACGTACTCGCTATTATCGAAGAGGTCGTCGAATAGAGTGTCACTGCATAAGTCCTTCTCGTTGATAGGACATGGAATAATGCTTGTCTTCATAATTGTAATGTTTAAAGTTTATATTGCTCCGTTGTCGGTGTCGCTCCGAAATGGTTTCTTTTCCCCAACGGATGGTTGCTAACGTGCATAACAGACAGCTCTGCCGTGTAGCTTGGATATCATCGCAAGCACCTCACGCTTGACTATCTTGTTCTGTATCTTGCGGACGTGGGCAACAAGGTCTTGCTTCGTCCAAAATAGTCGGATTCTCGCATTGCAGCGGAAGTACCACATTATGCCTGCCACATCGTCGTCTGTCAAGCCTACATCGTACGTGACGTTATTTATCTTTATCATTGCGCTTGATGTTGTGCGACCACTCGTACAGACGCTCGAAATGGTCTGAGCCTGTGTAGGTGTCGATATCTCCGTACTCGTCGATGTCGTTCATAAGTAAACGTACATCTTCTTTTATCTGCTCTCTGTCGTACTGCGCTTCTGCGAGTTGGTGTGCCTGTACTACTGCAAGTGCTGCACTTGCTATAAGTAGGATTAAAAATACTTTGTTCATTGCTTGAATATTTTAATCTTGAGTTCTGTAATGTTGTCTATTCTCTCTTGGATGAAATGACGTGTTATGGGGGCGAGGTTCTTGTGCTTAAGGAGTTTTTGTTTGCTCTCTATATACTCGTTGAATACCTCACGCAACAATAAAGCGTCTATCGGTGTCAATGTGGCGATACGTGTCTTTGCCATAATTTTTAAGTTGGGCGAAGCGTTGGGGGCGGCAGCCCCCTTGTCTTCTTGTTACTCTTGTGTAAACTCTCTCCAATGTCTTCCGACGTAAATGCCTGATATATAAGATACAAGCATAACTACAATTATAAGTTCTATCATATCTGTTATGTTTAAAAGTTAGTGCCGTGTGAGGTCTCGAACCACGTGTAAGCCTTTACTTTGCACGGCTGCCGACTATCCAAAAGTTGTCATCTTGCGTTTAACGTTTTCTTCTTAACGTGCCATAATGCTGTATGACACACAGGTCTTTGTCGTGTGTGCTCACGTCTTGTGATTTTACGACTTCACCAAGATTTGTCGGTGGGATAGAGCGCCCTTTCTCGCTGTGTTTAGAGTTAGCACCTCTCGATTTCGCTTTCAGTCATTTTTAGGCGGATGGCTCAAAGGTATCTCTAACGAAAATCTGTACCGCATTCTACGTAGTGTTGTTCCGTGTCGGGTCTTGAACCCGATGTGCGCCTGTCGCTCACGGATGAATTTCTTCAACAAGTGAAGAGGCTTATTGCTGTAGACCTTGATGTAATGGCGTATAGCTTACCACTCTTGCCCTTCATTAGTAGACCATTGAGACCGTTAATGCCTTTTGAGTAGCCTATTTTGTCGTACCACTCTGGGATGGCTGTTGTGCTGATAGCGTCCGTAACGTCGATTGCTGCACCTGTCTTGACAAGCTCTTTGAGCTGTCTTGTTGTATACTTCTTCATAGCTGTTTATCTATATTGTTATTAATACTATAGCGTCCGTTTTTTCGCATTAAAGATAATTTTTGTTGACATTCCTTTTTTGTAGGAGCTGCGCATATTATACCTTTTTCATCGAACGCTCCCCAATTCCAAGGAGCGGGACGTTTTTTATAGATTACCTTCTTCATAGCTGTTAGGATAATAAAGGATGTGATATTATATAAACCTTGTAATAATGATGTTTTTTATCTGTATTGCTCTCGTTGCGCTGCTGTGCGTCGTTTCGTGCTTTTTCTCTGTCGGTATACTGTGCAACTATTTGCAAGTTGTACTTGCCCGACTGCTTACAAATGTCGATAACTATATACTTTCTCATAATGTGTATGTTTTATTGTTATTAATGTTTTGCGAAGCCTTGGAGGGGCAACGCCCCTCCTTATCTTCTGTTAGTTGTTGAGCCATCTTGTTTCCGTAATCCTCACGTTAGCACCTGCAATGCGATATTCTTGTGCATCTTTCTTAACTTGTGCATAGGTGGTTTCTTTTTTATCGTAGGTCGCTTCTACTTCCCATCCGTAGCCGTAATTGGTTCTGATGTTCCAACCGTAGCAGTACTTGTTTTTTCGTGTAGTCATAATCGTGTATGTTTTTATTGTTAATACTAATGTTGAAGTAATCTCTTGATTACGCTTGCAAAGGTAAAGTAAATACTTGACCAAAGCAAGTTTTTGGTAAAGAATGTTCTTTTCTTTAACGTTTCTTAGTAAATAAACTTCTTTACTTATTTAATATTGTTAGTATATTTGCAGTAGTTAACATAAAGTAGATAATTTACATGAGTACAAGAATAAAAGATATAATGACAAGTAAAGGCTTTACCAACGTGTCATTAGGTGAAAAAATGGGTGTCAGCAAACAAGCGGTTGGACAAATGCTAAAGGCAGAGTCTCTAACAACTGCTTCGCTCGAAAAGATTGCGATTGCGCTTGATGTACCGATGTGGCAGTTATTTGCATCTCCTGAAGAGGTCGCAAACGTTCCTCAGAAGACCGACACAGACTTCGCAGCCTTTATCCGCTATAAGGGTATCCACTATACTGCCGACACGCTTGAAGAGTTCGAAAAGGTTGTGGAAGAAATAAAAAGTATATCAAAATGAAAAACATGGCGTTAGCCTCCGCAAGGGGGAGGGCGTAAGCCCTTGGGGGCGGCACGCCCCCTTATCTTCGATTAGCGTTCCTTTGCCAATATATCTATATAATATTTTTTGTTCACGTCAACTTCCACAACTTCGTAATAAGTTTTACACTTCACGTATTGTGATTCTGTCTTGTTGATGAACTGCTTTGCCATTGTTTCGCAATAGCTACCACCAAATGAACCTCCTAACGTGTTTTCGTTTCCGTACTCAAGAATAAAGGTGCGCATTTCTTCATCCTTATAACCTTTTCTTGTTGCCACAGCGAGTATTCCGTAGAACGAGTTGTGAAAGATGTATTGCTTACCTGTAAATATTACATTTACCTCGCATCCGTTTCTCTTAATTTTGTAGATTTCCATAATTGTATGAGTTTTAATTGTTATATGTTACTTGTTCAACTTCTTCAAGATTTCATGAAGAATCTCTTTCTTCTTTATTGAATAAGGCATTTTGTTCTCGCCAAAAAGCCCTACACAAGAATCAATCTCTCTTATCTTATCTATTATTAACAAGCTTATGTTTACGACATCATCGCTTGTCAGTGTTACTGTTTTCTCCTCCATAGTGTATGAGTTTAGAATGTTAATATTAATGTTGAAGTAATCTCTTGATTACGCTTGCAAAGGTATAAATAAAATTTTACCAAAACAAGAAAACATAAAAATAAAATGATACTATTAACACTAATTAGTACAATTACGGTTTTACTTATTGGAAATTAAGGCTTGTTAGTACAAATTTATATGTACATAATGCGTTTTTTAGGTAACTTTGCAGAAAATATATTTTTACTATGAATATACAGTTAATAGAAGATAAGATAAAAGAAAAAGGATTGAATAAAGCTACTATAGCGAAAGAAATGGGAATGAGCAAACAAAGTTTCAATGCTTTTCTCAAAAGCGACAATCCTACACTACAAAAACTCCGTGCTCTCTCAACTGTGTTAGGAGTTACAATAACATCTTTAATAGATGAGGAGAGCGAGGAGGACATAAAAAAACGTAGTCAGGAAATAGTAGCCTTCATCCGCTTCAATGGTATCCACTACACGGCAGACACATTGGAAGAGTTCAATACAATCGTGGAAGAAATAAAAAGTATAGCAAAATGAAAAACATGGCGTTAGCCTCCGCAAGGGGGAGGGCGTAAGCCCTTGGGGGCGGCACGCCCCCTTATCTTC
>ERZ1034878.27-NODE-27-length-73880-cov-55.488615_pt1 | contig 73880 bp, 75 predicted proteins | sample MGYA00520593_ERZ1034878 | MGnify/ENA primary metagenome ERZ1034878 (study PRJEB33766, sample SAMN09781724) | gut metagenome | biome: gut microbiome | host: Homo sapiens | place: Madagascar | study: EMG produced TPA metagenomics assembly of the PRJNA485056 data set...
TACCTTTGGTTCTGCTGCAAAGGCACTTTCAAAGAAGAGCTTTAACTTATCTGGATAGACGTTCATTTCTTGATCCATAATACCTACAGCTGTAAGCATTGGTAGGTATGGAAGAAGTACCTTATCTAAGCTATTAAGGGCTAGGACTGCACCTCCTTTAAATGCCCACTTAGTAAAAGAATTTGTAATGATAGGTACTATCTGAGAATCTATGAATTCTCCAAGAATGATTTTAGTTTTAGCAAGGCTTACCATAGATTACCTCTTAAATCTGTCTTACATTAATGGAACCAGTAACAGGCTGAACAGCAGGAGCAGATTCACCTGTAGCAGGAGCAGTCCAGGAATTCCATCTTTGCATTGGTTCAGGGCAGATAGCACTTAACTGTACCTTGCTACAGATAATACCGTTGAGAGTGTTATTGATACCAGACACAGCAGAGTTAAGCATATTGATACCGTTAGAGGCTTGGCAAGCAACAGCATCAATCTTTGCACCTAGCTGAGACTTCACTAGTTCTTCTCTAAGAGCAGCAATTTCTTCATTCTTAGAAACTCTGCATTCAAGTGTAGCAACCTTAGAAGCAGTATCTTCTGTCTTTGTAGCAATAGGAGCTAAAGCTTCTTTGACGTTATTCCAGAGTTCCTTATTCTCTGATCTGGTTGCTTGATAAAGATTAACATCCTGCGCATCAGAGTATTTCTGAGCCTTTAATTCAGCTATCTCTGCATCCTTCTGAGCAATCACTCCCATTGCTTGATTACCACCACCAAGTAGATTACCTAGAAGACCATTATTAAGCACGGCTAGACCACCAAGAGCAGTGCCAACAGAACCTAAAGCAACACCTGCACTAGCCTTTCCATTTGTAGCATATTCTGCCATATAAATACCTTTATTAGTTGGTTAATTAAGATTTGTAACTAGTTACATGGTATTTATAACACATATAAAAATAGAGAACTAAACATAAAATTTAGTTCTCTTTTAAGTAGACTGAAGATACCCTAAAGGCTAAAAGTCTGGGAAGTACTGTAAATACTAGAAAGTAGTTTTCCTGAACCTAAAGGTCAAATAGTTTTGTAAAGTTTTGTAAATATTCTTTGTAGTGAATTAAATTTTGTAATGTAGGAATTAGATGTTATTCTTAAAAGTTACCTATTTAAAAATAGACCCAAAATTTTGAAAATAAAAAATCTCCCCACCCTGAAAAGAGTGAGGAGATTAACTCTCAAACTACAGTGTAGGCGTCTACTGTGGAAGAACGAGCAGGGTAATTGTCAGGGTCATAGAAGTGACCCCCGCCAAATAGCGCATAGTTCCCTACAGTCGTAGCCGCTAAGGCGCTCCTTGCTTGGCTTAACGCTGTCGGAGTGCTACGAACTAATGTCTCACTATAGGCGTCTACCGTTCTTCTCTCAATGGCACCCCCACCATAAAGGCCACCGCCAAAAAGCCCATAGCCCCCCACAGTCGTGGCGGCTAAACTGAACCTTACGTTGCTCAGAGGTGTAGGAGTACTACGCACAAGATATGCGCTGTATGCGTCTACTGTGGAAGAATTCCCCTTGTCAGAGTTCCCCCCGCCAAATAGCGCATAGTCTCCAACTGTCGTCGCGGCCAAGTCGTGCCTCTCTTCGCTTAACACTGACGGAGTGCTTCGTACGAGAGTCATGTTGTATGCATCTACCGAGTTTAGAAAACCGCCATAAGCATATCCACCTCCAAACAGTGCATAATTTCCTACGGTTGTCGCTGCCAATGCTTGCTTTACTTGGCTTAATGCGGTTGGAGTGCTGCGAACTAATGACTGACTATATGCATCTACCGAGTTTAGAAAACTGCCATAACCATATCCACCTCCAAACAGCCCATAGAACCCTACATGCGTCGCGGCCAAGTCTTCTTTTTCTTCTGTTAACGCTGTCGGAGTGCTACGAACTAATGCCCCACTATAGGCGTCTACTGTTAAAGATTGAGATTCGTCCCCCCCGCCGAGTGATAGATATCCACCTCCAAACAGTGCATAATTTCCTACGGTTGTAGCCGCAAGGGTGTGCTTTCTTTCGCTTAACCCTGCCGGAGTGCTTCGCACTAAAGACAAGTTGTATGCGTCTACCGTGTTCCTAAAATAGTAAGTTTGATAGCCACCGCCTCCAAACAGCCCATAGAACCCTACATGCGTCGCGGCCAAGTAGCCCCTCGCTTCACTTAACGGCGTCACTGTCCCATAGTACGATAGTTTCTGCTCTGCTGAGAAAAACGGTCTCGCCTTCCCACCCACACCAACATAGGCTTTTTTGACTTTGCGCGCCTTGTTGTCGACCCCGGCGTAGATTTTTTTGACCTTGCGAGCCTTACCGGCCACGCCAACATAGCACGCTTTTTTAGGTGAGTCAGTGCCGACTACCTTATCGGGCGCACTCATATCAGTAATCCTGCCCCGTGATTTCCTTAAATTGTTCTTTCGTGATGACGCCTTTCCTCACAGCGAGGCGAACCATCTGCGCCGTCCAAAGTCCTCTGTCGTAATTTCGTTTCACAAGCTCGTAAGTCATGCCACGTCTCCCATGGATGAAAGGTTCTGATATTCAAGTGCCGCCGCAATACGTTCTTCTGCCGACGGCGTCGTATCCACTTTCGGTTCCGTGTTAATGATTTCTTCAATCTTCGCAAGGGCCTCAGATTCTGAAAGTGCCGCGTCGATCTTATACATCGTGCGCATAGCAGATAAATTCTGAAACGCCCACATCACCTCACCGTTTTCGTCCGTTTCTACATAGTGCACGAACGCCAAAGCGGCGGGAAACTGCTCAAGAACCGCGTCCTTCGTCGCTAAGGCACCGTTGGGGAACATATAGGTTTTTTCCCCTGTGTACTTTTCTACCTTCTTCATTTTGTTCTAACTCCTTTTACTCGTAAACTAAATAAAGCTCGCCAGTCGCTAATGGTGACGTTCCTGCCGTCAGGTCAGTGGTACCGCTCGTGGCCTTGACGAATCCCGCCAAGCTTTGGTGGGAAGTCAAGAACCCAGAGTCGTTCGTCAACTGAGACGTTTTTGTCGGGATCGTCGGTTTGTTATTGATAACCCCATAGCCTTCAGTAGCATTCCAGTCAGCGCGGACTTGCGTCGTCAGATACCCCGAATCATTGGTCAGTTGGGAGACTTTTGTTGGAATTGCAGAAGTTGCTGCAAAGTTTGAATCATTTGTCAACTGAGACGTTTTTGTCGGAATGGTCGGTTTGTTCTTAATAGCTGCCACTCCTGAAGTGGCATTCCAATCTGCTTGAGCCTGAGAAGTCAAAGCCGTAGCCCAAGCGCCACTACCGTTCAAAAACTTATTTTGATCTCCAGCCGCAGGAGCAGGGACAGTACCAGCAGAACCAGCTGCTGTACTTGTAGCTCCCTTCATTGCAGTTGGGATAGAAGTCTTTAAGGCATAGGTACTTGCAATATTCTTGCCATTACCGTCTTGGGTTGCTTTAGTAGCAACATCAGCAGTCTTTGCTGACTCTGCTTTAGCAGTTTTGCCAAGATAAGCAGCATCAGCAACTTCTTTGCTAACTTTAGTGTCAACAGTGTTATGAAGAGCCCGCATCTCTGTAGCAAGACGCCAACCGAGATTAACTAATTGCTCTGATAGATTTGCAGGCGTTGGATATGGTTTATTTGCCATTAAGTACTCCAAAGATACGGGATTACCCTTATTCAGTAGCAGTAAGGGCTTCTTCGAACTTAGCCACTAAATCAACTTGGGTATCACCGACAGCAGTCTTTAAATTGGCTATAGCCGTCGCATTGTCCGTGGCCTTCTTTTCGACCGCCGTCAGACGAGTACCGTGAGAAGTCACGTCAGCTGCAGCCCCGGCACCGATATTGTCTCGTGCCTGCTTCTTCTGCACATCCGTCAAGGTTTGTGCGGCGTCGTACTTCACGTGCCCGGCGGCCACTTCCTTCAAGGCGTCAATAGCGCTCTTGTTGGCAGCAATGAGATCAGCCAGTTCCTTCAACGTGTCGTATGCAGCTCCGGCACCACCAAGAAGGTCGTCCTTCACTGCCTGCTTAGCCGCGGTGATGTCAGATTCGATCTTGCTCGAAGAGTACGTCGTAGTCGTACCAGCTTTCGTATCGTCGATGTTCGTCGCCGACGCCACTTTATCCTTCAACGACTTCAACTCGGTCTGAAGCGTGCCGAGGCTCGTCTGCAGAGTTGTAATATTACCCTTAGCAGCTGTAATATCAGAGGCATTGGTAGAAGCCTTTGATTCAACAGTACTCAGTCTTGTAGCATACCCATTAAGAGTTGTTTGAGCAGCACTAATTGAATCAACTGCTTCATTGATAGCAGCAACAATAGCTGTCTTATCAGTGGTCTTTAGTTCGGTTAACTTGCCAACCGTGCCATATACCTTCTTTAGTTCAGTACCAACACGGGTAGCAAGAGCAACCATTTGCTGAGATTGTGTAATAGTTTCAGGCATCTATTTAACCTTTAAGAATATTATCTAAAATTTCTGTTGGATCAGGATTGAAAGGATTTTCTTGAACCACAAGGCTCCCAATCACATCACCATGTGTTTCACCATAAATACTCAAGAAATACTCTTCTGGGTCAGGTACCATTAAAAACTCATTTACTGATTGTCCTGGGTCACCTTTTGCACCTTTCAGTGTTCCTAAGCATACCCAGGTATTTTTAACAGTATCCCATGCATATATTTCATGAGTATCTTTAACTTCCCAAACATCCCCTTTACTTCCTGTAGGATGTTGAGCAATTAAATCTTGATAATTATCTAGTTGACCTAAGATAACAATATCTAATCCTGGATCACCCTTTTCACCTTTAATATTTACGGTATTTGGGTTATTCTTATTACCAGTATTAGTCCAACTTAAATTACCTTCGGAATCCACAGCAGGAACATAGTAGGTACCAGCTATAACTTCAAGTTCATTCTTTTTATTTTGTGCAACTTGATTTACTTCATTAATAGAAGTATTGGTACTTTCTGTTATCTCATCTATAGACTCTTGTGTTACTCCTTGAATCTCAGCCTTACCATTTTGAATAGCTTGAACTAGATCTTTCTTTGAAATAGTGAGATATTCCTGAGCTTTCTCTGCATAGTACTTAGAACCATACAGACCATCGTCTAAAGGAGCATTAGTTTGAGTAGCCCATCTTCTAGCAAGACCAGCAGATTCATTAGCATCCTGTGCTCTCTGCTTAGCTAATACAGCACTATTAAAAGCTTCTTGGGCATACTGAGGAGCTTCTTTAATAACTCCTATATTTGAAGCAGCATTTCTAATAGCATCTAAATCACTTGCTACTTCACTAACCTTCTCAATAGAGTTACTAATTGTTTTAACATCATCAATATTAGTAGAAACCCTAATGACATGATTTATATCTTTAGCAACAACTTTTATATCACCAAGGGTTGTTGCAACAGAATCTACATTATTAATATCTGCCTTGATGGCATCAATATTATCTATAGATTCCCAAACTCTAGAAACTCTATTGGCTGCTTCTTGAACATTTTGAATTTCATCTAGATGTTTTGAGAGATCAACTATAGTTGCTACATGGTCTGAGACAGTCTTAATATTTCCCAGAGCCAGATAGACAGATTTAACAACTAGATAGGATTCATCAAGAAGAGTATTAACTGTAGCCTGTGGATAGAACAAAGTATTATTTTTCACACCCAACCTCTTATATAAAATTTAGAATCAGAAACTAGCTTATCTGGATTTAAGGTTGAGTTCATTGTAATCTCATTAATAATGCTTTGATACTCATTGAAGTACCTCGCACTATTAGCAACTGCTTCCTGAGTATTCATTCTGCCCATTAATAAATAAGCCACGTAACTAAATAAAGCACCATATAAATTTTCAGGTAGCTGTATTCTAGTACTAAGTTCTGTAGGAACCAAATCTAAATGTTTAGCTCTATAAATTACATTTAGAACTCTACCTTCTCTAGTGAAATTCACACTAAGATTATTAGGTTGATCTATATAAACCCCTAAAGGACTATCTGGATCATTTATAGGTCTCTTCCTTCCAAGATCATCCCATACCTCTAAGATAACCAGAATATCATCTTGAAAAGGAGTTACATCTGTATCTCTAATGTAATATTTATAAGAGGAAAAAGGATCATCAGGATCCCAATTCCTTAAAGAATGCTCTGAAGTAATTTCATAGTCAGTTCTTGATTCTGTGAGTTCAAGAATGACATTATTTTCTTTAATAGTAAGGTTTGTGTATATTCTTCTCAAACCTTCATTGATAGCATCCACTACTTCAGGAATTGCTTCTTCAAGTACTTTTCCCTTACTAACTAAGGAAAGGTTAGAGAGCTTTCCTCTTGCTAAAACATCTAAACATTCCTGTAGATTCATACAATATAGCTATCCATTCCATTTACTGGTTCTGGTTCTTCATCTTCCCAGTATTCATCAGCAACTATGATCTTTCTTTGACCTGCTTGAGGTTCCCAAGGTTTTAAATACCCAAGCATAGAAATAGTATCTATACAGTCATCGTGTCCCTTAATACCATTAACAGTAGTAAGTTTTAGTTGCTGCATAAATGTACCCATAATGATAGAAGACTTCATCTGTTCCGGCCAATAAATCTTACCTGCTTTGAACCAAGGGAGAACTATATTAAATCTAGTCAATTTATCAGTTACAGGTCTTATACCCGGAGAGTTATTACTACCAGTAGCAAAGTTAAACCAGATATTTCTAGTTTGCATTTCTCTCTGGAGCCAGGAGATAAATCCTCCTTGTTGTCCAGTAACTTCTACCCCTACACTCTGGGGAGAGTACTCAGTAACAAACGTGAACAAGGCATCTATGTTTTTATCCATAGTCTGCTTTGCACAGATACCATCTACCCAGAACCAATCCTTATTAGCGTTATAAGCCCATACACTTATAACAGAGTAGTCAGCTGTTTGTTTAGCAGAGGTAGCAAAGTCAGTAGTAATATAAAAATTATAGTAATCCTTATTATTTAATAGATTACTTCTGTCATACCACCTAATCTCAGAATCTTGTACCAACCTTTCATCATCAGAAGAAATCCTGAGCATCAATTCTTGATAGAAGGCCGCTAACTTACCTGTGCCCAAAGCAGTCTGGTACTGATCCATGACATAGTCATATGAGAATCTATCAGACCATGCTCCTTGAAACTCTTCCCTTGAACAAGGAAACTTCTCACATACAGGCCATACGTTCACATCCCATTCACCAGATTCCACCGCTTCAATGATGATGTCTTCTTTATTGAAGGGAGTCCCATTAAAAATGATCTTCTGTCTGGTAGGGTCAAGGGCATAATTTACACCCTTGTAAACCGTATCCTTAATGAGCTGCATCACTGTTTTAGACTTTGATGCTTCATCACTAATCAAATCGTCTAGGATAGCCAGTACAGGTCTTTTACCAAATATCTTTGTACCACGCAGACCAGTAGTAGCACCATAGAGCTTTACCCCCATCTTTTCACCCTTTAGATTGGCGAACTCTAAATAAGCATCTGTGAACTTAGCATCAGGAATGTACTTCTGAAGGAACTCACTTCTTTCATATCTAAACTCGATGTTCTTACGTGCATTCTTTGCACCATTCTCCATTGAGTCTGACACATAGATCATTCCATCTACAGCACCAAATCCAGGTATCTCATGAAACACTGCTAAATACAGTGTTAGGTACTCCATAAAGATAGTAGTTTTACCTGAACCACGGAAGCAGAGATTAACTATTCTCTTGGAACCAGAAGTAAGCTTATCCATCATCTTTAGATGGACTGGGGGAGTCTTATTACTCTCACCAGTTTCTCCATTAACTAATTTAATGAAGTTCATAAAGTTGAGAGCAAACTCTGTAGGGTGATATTCAGAAGAATTTAAGAAACCATATCTTACTTGGTCTAGCCATTGATCGAGTTCTTGCTTAATTAGCTTCGCCATACAACTTCTGCTCCACTATATCTTTTGTAGGAACTCCTTTAAGAATCAGTTCTTTCTGTTTCTGAGCCAGGGAAGTAAGAGCATCCTTGAGTTCATCTAAACCACTTCCCTTTCTCATATCAATATTTATGAGGGGAGCTTCTGTCTCTGGTTTAGCCAGATGGGTCAAGATTGAATCAGCAGCCATTGCCTGAACTCTTTCAGACTTAGCTTCTGTCATCAATCTAACTTGAGTATTAATAGCCTTCTGATAAGCATCCTGGTTCAGTACCCATGAAGGAATTAGGGACTGCTCCATAATCTTATTAACCAGTTGGTTCCTATGATAGGAAGCAACATAAGAAGCTATTTCTTTAGGAGTCTTACCTTGAGCTACTAGCTTTGCTTGTCTATCTGGGAATGTTCTGAAGTAGGCCTCAGAGTTTGAATATCCCATTAATTTAAATGAGACATAAGCAACAGCATTTAAGTAATCTTCTGTCTTGTACTTATTATCTTGTAGAACATTTGTATAAGAGATAAAGTTCTGTTTAATAGTTTCAACATATAAAGGATCAGTAGTAATGTGATCCAGTTTAGTAGCTAAGTCTTGTGTAGCAAAAGATTGAAGATTAGTGGGTAGAGATTTTTTTAGTTGATCTACTGATATTCCCATTGGCTTAATTCTCGGTTTATATATCTGAGAATTATATCCAATAAGAACCAGAGTAAGTAATTACCCTATAAAGGTAGGCACCTAGATAAAAAAAAAAGAGGAAGACTCTAGGGAACCTTTTAGAGAATTTTTGTGGGGGAAATAAGAGAAAGGTTCAGGGAACCTTTAGAAAATATCTTATGGGGAGACAACAGCCAGAAAAGGAAGGGCCCCATATTGTATTTCTTATGGGGAGGGAGGTGCTGTGGAAGGGTGTTGGGACTGTATATCTCAACTATCCCCCCCCCCATGTAGTTCTATGGGGTTTCTAGTGGTGTGGTAGCTCTAGCCAGCCACCACACCTGTTCACATCTTACAAGGAGTTCAACATGAACGCTTCTAATTCTACCATCAACACCAACAACGTTGCAACCAAACAGGAACAGCTCGGTTTCATCAAGAGCATGGGCTACATCATCAAAGGAGCTTACACAGCTCCTGTTGCTGGTGCTGTTGCTGTTGCAACAGTTGCAGAAGAGTTCGTCCAGCATAAGGACGATTTTCGTAGTAAGACCAAGCAGGCTCTGAACATGATGTTTGATGGTGTTGAGACTACACTCGACACCCTTCAGGCAGCTCAGATCATTGCTCGTAAGAATCTTTATGGTGTTGATAATCTCAACACTCTTAAAGGTATGAGTGATGAAGATCGAGTAAATCTGATCGTTAAGAAAATGGAAGGTGATAACGAATAGAAGTAATCTCCAATAAAAAAGCACTTTTACATCCCTTTCAGAAATGAGAGGGATGAATAAAGTGTTTTTCTTTTCTTGAAGTATAAGAAAGAAAACATTAATTAGATCTCTTATCAAAGAGACTATATGAAAGATAGTCTTTAATAAAGAGATAGTTCATGAGGAAGAGATTGATAGATAGTCTCTTCCTCTTTTTATTTCTAGGAGAAATATTATGTCTAAGCTTATTCCTGCTCGTTTCATCAATAATTATTTGGATGCTCTTGTTCCGAGCATTGAAGACAATCCCTTCAACGAAGATATTATTGAATGGGAACTGTTCTCCCTCAGAGTTCAAAAGCTCCTTCGTAATAAGAAGGGCATTACATATAATGAATTGAGGAGAGGAATGAGGAATATGGATTGTACAATTAATAGGTATCCTGGTGGATTTGTAGAGGCTGACGGAATTATTCTCCGTCACTTTAGAAAGTACTCTGACTAAATTTACCCTAAGGGTCAACTGATCTTTTATCAGCACCTAAAAGGTAAATAGCTTTTAAGGTCAAATGAGCATACAGATAGTCATTTGACCTTTCTTTTTATATGTCTGTATAGAGAAATATCATGATTGAGTATGAAAATCTCTCCCTTAGGGAGGAAGTTGAAAATCTTAAAGCTGAATTGCTTGCAAAGTATGGACATCTGCCCATGGAGGTAAAACTCTACAAGGAGAATGACGTTGAAAGGATGTATGAGTACGGCAAGGCGTATCAAGAGTTTTCCTTTCAAAGGTTTGTAAGGCGGCATAGCAAAAGACCTCATAAGAAGCTCGTTGAGCAATGTGAAATAATGGAAGAGTTCTTATTCGGAATTCATTGGATTGCCTACAATAGGCTGTTCTAACTCAAGACACCCTAAACCTCAACTCATTCATTTGAATTGGGGTTTAGCTCTTGTCCTCATTGGCCTCAATGGGGATTGATGCAAGATTACTTTTGTCTTTAAACCTAAAGACTAAGTGATCTGGTTTCAGTCTCTACTGACTGAATCTACCCTAAAGGTCAAGTTCTATCTAAGAGATAGTCTCAAAGATAGTTTTGACCTATTTTTAAGGAGAAATAATGAAAAAGTTCTTTTGGTGGAACATTATTGGAGCATTGTGCTTCATGATATTCCTTCTTAGATTTCCCGGGTTTAATATTGGAATGATATTATGAAATATTCAAAAGAGCTTAAGAAAGAACTTAAATCCTTTGGCTATGAACCAGAGGAATTAGATGAAATGGGCTGGGAAATCTTTCTCAACACTTTTCAAAATATGAAGAAAGAAGAACTCAATGATTTTCGTTTCATTGTTCTTCATCATCTTGTTCAAGAAGTAAAAAAGATCATCATTAGTAATCTTAAGGAGGTTACAGAGTAATCTGTAAAACACCATATGAAACTCAAATTGAATAAGGGACTCAAGAAGTCCCTATTTTTATGCCTACTGAAAGGACTTGTGGCATTGATGCTGATAGTCCTTACTGGTCTTCTCTTCTCCAATTGGGGAAGAGTAGCTTCCAATGACATCATTTATAGCCTTGTTGGTGTATGGGCTGTAGATGGGATTCTTTTATCTTTATTAGATTGCTTGGAGTGAACCATGGATTGGAATAAATATGACAATCATGCAACTTCCACGATTAAGGCAGTGGAAGGTTGTTTTCCTGTTGTAGATGGGATAGTCCATGTGAACTTTGAAGGCTTTGAATATGCCTTTGAAGTTCATAAGGACATCATTGTTTGTGATGCATATGAAAAAGGTGATCGTAAGGCCCATGCTCTTCGTGGGCAGAACCTTGATTATTTGGTGCAGAGCATCTACAAAACAACTTTAACTGAAGAAGCAGCTGATAACCGTATGGTTACTTGTTGCTTTCTTCGGAAGATTTATAAGTATCTTGAAGAGAATCAAGAAGGAGGATATGTACAGACCTGTTTTGGTCTGAAATATGTATTAGTTAAGAAGCCAAAACTTAAGGAATGTAAATCTTTTATAGAGATTGATGAATAAACCTCCTTCGGGAGGTTTCTTTTTATTTATACATAGGAGAAATGTATGTTGAAGTTAAATGATCGTTCTGTTCAACCTGAACAGATGAGAGAACAAATTAAGGAAGCTGTTAATCAGCTTCTGAACCAGCATCCTGAATGGGTGCAGATGGCTTCTCAGGGTAACTATGTTGCCCTTGAGGAAGCTATGGAAACGGAATTCTCGAAGTATGAGAAGATTCCCTACATTATTAGCAAAACCTCTATGATTGATGGATTCGCTCATGATGTTTGTAAGGAATTCGGGGAGAAGAAAGGTCAGGCAATGATCTATGCACGTGCTGAGCTTATGCTGCATAAGAACATGCCTTTGAGCCAGTTCTTACAGCTTCTCACTAAGAAGTTTGAAGAATGGGACGATGTTGTTTCATTCTATGAGGAGTTTAAGAATACTTTCTGGGAAGAAAAGAATGGAAGAGTTATCTCCCGTGCTTTCTTAGATGAAAAGATCGAGTTTGAACTTGATCTCTTCCAGTCCAATCCTCCTATGGTTTGTGAACCAAGGAAGATAATTGGACATAGAAATGGCTATCTTAAACTCAAGAGAAGTGTTTGGAGTTCTAAAGCGGAAGCACATGACGTGTTTCCTAAAGAATTCTTGAATAGACAGAATAGTATTCCTTACATCATTAATTATGATGTTTGGGAATCTATGTTATGGAACAGGATTCCTACTCCTGAGCAGGAACCAGAGGAGTCTGATGCTGATTATAAGAAGAAGTTAGATGAAGAAGCTCGGCATCATTGGAGAAAAGAATTTATTCTCCAGCTTTATAAGAAGTTAGGTATTAAGAAGATTTATATCCTCAATATGTTCGATTATCGGGGAAGGAACTATCCTATTGGATATTTGTTTAATCCTCAAGGAACAGATGAGGATAAAGCAGTTCTTTCTTTTGAAGAAGAAATGCTTACTGAAGAAGGTAAGTATTGGTTAGCAATTTCTATTGCTAACTGTATGAACTGTAAGTACAAGGAAAGAGATCTTGATAAACATACATTTCCTATTGCTAAGGAATGGTATGACATTATTATTGAACCTATGTTGGATCAAGAGAAAGAAGTATTCAAAAAGAATATTATCTCTATGGCTCAAGAAGCAGAATCTCCTGCATGTTTCTATGCTCAATGTATGAATATGTGGGAAGCTAATAATAGAATCAAGCAAGGTTTAGAACCTATGGTATGGAGCATCTGTCATTTTGATGCTACCTCTTCTGGTTATCAGATTCAAGCCATTTGGGCTAAGGATACTGAGATGAGTAAGCTCACTAATGTTCTTCCTACTGGAGACAGAAGTGATCTTTATACTACTCTCTATAATCGTTTGATTCAAGATGGTATTCCTTCTAAGTTTACTAGAAGTCAAATTAAAAAGAAGATTTTCGTTCCTTCTGTTTATAACTGTTCTAGGAATGTAAAAGAACTCTTTGATGATCCTCAGCATCAAAAGATTTTCCATGATCTTATGAATAAGTTTAAAGCATGGAAATTAAATCGTACCTTTCCTTTGCTTTGGAATAAGATTGGTACAAGATATGCTTTTGTATTACCTGATGGCTTTAGAGCCTTTAAAATTAATAAGGTTAAGATGAATTATCATCTTCCTTTTAGGGATAAAGAAGTTGTAATTAGTAGATACCAAGAAGGAGAATTAGAGTATTCTCTTGAACTTGGTCCTGGTATTACTCACTCTTGTGATGGTTTTATTGCTAGAGAGTTGAGTAGAAGAGCAGGTTTATCTGCTAAAAGAAGAGCTTGGTTGATTACTTTAGCTAATCATCCTGAATTCTGGAATACTGAACCAGATGAATCTTGTATTCTTATGAGTCAGTTATTGAAATATGCAAATAAGCATCATTATTTCTCTTACAGAATTCTGTATGAAGTAACTCCTGCAAATATTGGAATGTTGCCTAAAGGATTAATCCAAGATATGTTAAATGACTTACCTAAGTCTACTTTTCATATCTCTGAGATTCATGATTCCTTTGGAGTATCTCCTAATCATGCAGGAGAACTTATGAAACAGTATAAACTTTGTATGTATTCTCTTGCTCAAAGTAGGTACTTACAGGCTTGTACTGAAGATTTAGGAACTCATTATGACGATATTCCTTGTCCTAAGGAATTTTCTGATGGAATCTTAAAATCTGAATATATGCTTAGATAATAAAATTTAACCCTCTACTTCTATTAAAGGGGTAGAGGGTTATATAACAGAATATACTTTATAGATATTAATTATATACGACTTTAAGAGATCCGATTATATAGTCTATACATTAGGATACATTATTATTATTCTAGATGGATAAATATAGATACTTTATATATACATTAGAAGATACATGAAAAGACTATCTGAATGAAGAATTAAGTATACCTTATATAAATATAAAGTATACCATCTTCTGGGTGGAAATGATTTATACCTTAGGGAAATACCTATTAGTATTTACCCTAATAGCCTCACTTAGAAAGTTCTGGGTGAGGATTTTTTATGCCTTTTAAGGAGAAATGAAAATGGCATTTGATTTTAACAAATATTCCTCTGGTTCTCAGAACCAGGAAAAGAGCAAGAGCAACTACCTTATTAAGGTAGGTGTTGAAAAAGAAGTATATGTGTCCGTTACGGACAAGATGGAAAAGATGTTTATTGCCCTTCCTCAGCCTCTTTACCTTGATGGCATGAAGAAGAACCAAGTTTCTGGTGAAGGTGAGTTTCAGACTCTTCTCGCCAATGGTAACTCTCTTCTCGAATCCCTTCTCCGTAAAGCTAATACCCTTAAGCCCGGGGAAGAATGTGTCACAAAACTTCAAGTGAGAATCTACCGTCGTAAAGATGAGAAACCCACAGTTACCGGTGAATCTTTCGACGATGACATCTAATCCCTTGGAGAAATGAACTATACAGACTAAGACCATTGTCTTGAATTCTGAATCTCCTCCTGTACATAGAACTGTACAGGTCGGAGCTGAAGATGAATATGGAACTGGAGAACCAGAAATGAAGATTTCTATTGTGCAGGATGGAGTAATCATTGCTGAATTTGAATCTGAACAAGATGATCCTAAAAACGTAGCTTATCTTTGGGGTTTAGTGGCAGATGAAGTTGCAACTCAACAAGGCACTGCCTTCGATATGGCTTATGAGTATGAAAATGAATCTAATGAATAACCTAAGTAAAACAGTCTCTGCTGTTGGATCAATGGGTGGACTGATTGCAGACACTGTTGATGGAGTTGCCTCTCTTGGTGCTGAAGCTAAGAACCGAGTAGCTAATGAGTTTAACTCTGCCAATGAAGAAGCTCGTATTGAGAATGCTAAGTCTCGAATTCTTGCAAAGGCTACTGCTATTCAAGAAATTATGGGAGCTTTGAATATCTCTGCGGCTGATGCAACTAAGCTCTTAGATGAAGAGCTTCAGAAACCCCTCTAAAACCTTCAGAATTGAACGAGAATGCCCACACCCTTCCAACGGTTCAAAGAGGATCATCCCTCTTCAATAGCGGCCTCTTTTGAGGCCATTCCTAAACTCTCTGGAGTAAGCCTTCAAAAGACTTACTACCAGGATGGAGAATTTCTGATTAAGCGTTCTGCTTGGTCAGTCACTGTTTTTGGGGGAGGGTGGAATCATTCTCCCCGAGCCAGAGAGATTGACCAAGCAATGAAAGTTGCTGTAACAGAAGCAAGTATCTATAAGAAATGGGTTGATAATTGGAATCAACCTACTTCAAGTTCTTTTAACTTTGGTTCTTATATCATTACTGGAACCAGAGAAAAATATAAAACAATTTGGTGGATTACTTTACCTAATGGAAAGAAGAAAGAACTCTTCTGTACGAAGGATATGAGAATTTCTTCTAAACGAGCAGAAGTAGCATTCCTTCATTATTTGGAGAGTATTTAATGAATACTAAATTGAAAGAACTCTGTAAAGAGTATTTGAATCTTCAAGGGAAGATCTACTTGTGTGAATCCTTTGCTAGTTCTGATGTAGCTAAAGTGGCAGCTAATCTCTATGCCCTTGGTTCTGCTCAGAGAGCTATGTATGGAGTGATGTTTAAGATTGCTGCAGCTGGTTATGTACAGATGCAGCAGTTAGATGAACTCATTGAAGAATACAAGAATGAATGCAAGAACCAAAAAACTGATCCAACAATTGGAATTGCAGTTTCATAAATTGTTCTGTGCAGATTAGTCTGAAGGTATGTGGGAATACTTTAATAAGATGTATAACACTCTTTAAGAACTAAAGAAAGAACTGGAGAAAAAAATTGAAATTCACTAAATCTTACGAAGTTTTTGCTCAGACAAAGTTTGAAGTTACTGTTACTAATAATGGATGTAATAGAACTCTTAGTATTTGCACTTATTGGAAAGGTGAAAAGATTCCTTTATACACTCAAACAACAAGTGATTTAACAGCTAGTTTTGTTAATGGAAATAATGAGCTATTTAAAACTATTTCTCAAATCATGCAAGATATTCCTAAAGCAGAGAAAGCATTAGATCTTATGCTTGATGATTAGAAATTTAAGGAATTTAATAATTATGAATAATCTTTTCTCAGTAACTCCGAGCCAAGCAAAGAAATTTACTGAGCTTTGTATGAAGGCTCATCTTGTACCCTACTTGCAAGGTAGCCCGGGTGTCGGAAAGAGTAGTATTGTTAAACAGATCGCAAAAGAATATAGCTTAGAGTTAATCGACTGCCGTTTGTCAACTATGGAGCCCTGTGACTTAGTGGGTCTCCCATTCTTCAATAATGGTAAAGCTGAATTTCAGCCTTACTCTTTCTATCCTTTTGAAGATACCCCTATTCCTAAAGGTAAAGCAGGATTTCTCTTATTTTTTGATGAATTCAATTCTGCTCCCCGAGGTGTACAGGCAGCCGCTTATAAGACTATTCTTGATCGAGAGATCGGTCAGAAGAAGCTTCATCCTGAATGTTATGTAGTAGCCGCAGGTAATAAGATGACTGATGGTGCTATCACCAATAAGTTGTCTACTGCTATGTCCTCCAGAGTTATCCATTTAAATATGGAAATCAGTTTTGATGACTGGATGGACTTTGCAGTGAAGAACCAGATTGATGAAAAGGTTCTTGCTTACCTTTCCATGTATCCTGATAAGTTAATGGTTTTTGATCCTGATAAGGATGAACAGACTTTCTGTTCTCCAAGAACATGGGAATTTGTTTCTAAGCTGATTAAGGCTAATGGAGGAAAGATCAAAGGTCTTACTGAAGTTCTTGCTGGTGCTATCACTGGTTCCCAAGCAAGTGCTTTTGTTCAGTTCTGTAAAGTCTATGCTGACTTGGTAACTATTCAGGATATTGTTCAGAATCCTGATATTTCTTGTTCTACAGATAAAGCTACTCAGTTTGCTATCATGATTCACTTGACTAACAAGACTGATGTAAAGAATCTTCCTGTAGTAATTAAGTGGGCTAAGAAGAATTTTGTTCCTACTATTGCCCTTTCATTCCTCCGTAACTTAAATAGTCGATATTCATCTTTAGATGACAATCCTCTTCTTGGTATTCCTGAATATGTGGAAAATATGCAGGAACTCTCGAAATACATGATGGGTTAATATGGATAGAACTAGAGCATTAGATCAAGTTAAGACAGCAGTCTTTCTTGATAACAATGCTGCTTTTCTAGCTTGTTTATTGAACCACTTAAATTTCTCATGGAACAAAGAAATAGATACTGCTGGTGTTACTGAGAAGATGGATTTCTTTTGGAATCCTGAATGGTTTGATGAATTGTCTTTTAAGCAGCGTCAATTCACTCTTCTTCATGAACTTTGGCATATTGCTTGTCTTCATGGAATACGAAGAGGAACACGTGATCCAGAGATTTGGAATATAGCCTGTGACATCAGAATCAATAATGACATCAGAAAAGATAGTAAATTTTCTAATGTCTCTGATGCCCCTACAGGTGTTCTCTTTGATCCAAATTATGATTCAGATGACTGGACTGAAGAGAAGATTTATGAAGAAATTCTAAAGACTTCTAAACAGTCAGGGGGTCAAGGAAACGGATCAGGTTATGTATCTCAACCTTGGGGAACTAAGAATCCTACAGGTTCTTCTGATCAGGTTCCCATTGTTCAACAAGCTACTGCTGTAGCTAAGTTTGCAGGGGAAGTTCCTGGAAAGGTTGAGGCTATTCTCAATGACTTCTTGAAGCCTAAACTTCCTTGGAAGAACATTTTGAGAAATTATCTTCAAGATAAGTTAGATTCTGAATGGTCATGGCAGAGACCTAATAGAAGGTATCATGATATTTATATGCCTTCTATGCTTCCTGATGAAGGTAGATTGATCTCTATAGCAATGTTCCTTGATGTCTCTGGTTCTATTCTGGACGAAGATGTAAAACGTTTCATGTCTGAACTCAGGTATATTCATGATGAGTTCAAACCCGAGAAGCTTACAGCTATTCAATTTGATACTATTATTCAAAATGAAAAGGTTTACTATCCTGATACTGTAATCAAAGACTTAAAGATTAAAGGTAGAGGTGGTACTAGTTATCGTCCAGTTCATCAATGGATTATGAAGAACAAACCTACCCTAGCCATTATCTTTACTGATCTTTGGTGTAAACCAATGAAACCAGTAGGTAAAGGAACTGAAGTAATTTGGATTGCTAAAAACACAACAGAAAATGCTGTTATAGGAAAAACTATTCATGTCGATGACTGAACCAGAAGTAAAGATTATTGCTGACTCAATTTGTAATCAGACTAATGCACGTCTTACTACATTTGAAGTCAAATACTGGAGACCCCTCCTCCCTGAAATGAATACCCACCGAGTCTTTTCACGGAATGCTGCTTCTAGTCGAGCACAGAGCTTTTCTAAGCGGTGTGACAGTGTAAGGACTGATCCAGTCTATCCTACACATTGGAATGCAGAACAGAAGGGAATGGTTGGAGGAGAGGAATTCACTGATGATGTAAAGAAGATCATCAATAAAGATATTCATACTCTCGCTAGAGCTACTGCCAATTACCTGGAAGAATTGAATGGTAAGATTGAACGAATCACCGGTAAGAGTATTCATAAACAATATTTGAATCGGTATCTTGAACCATTCTGTTCTACTACTCAGTTAATCTCTTCTACTGAATGGGAGAACTTTTTTAATCTTCGATGTGCAGATGATGCACAGCCTGAGATTAAAGATGTAGCAGATAAGATGAAAGCTCTTCTTAAGGAACATACACCATACACTGTTCCTGTAGGAGAATGGCATCTTCCTTACATTACTATTGCTGAACGACAGATGTACAACCCTGAGACTTTGAGGATGATGTCTGTTGCTCGTTGTGCTCGTGTCTCTTACAAGGCTTATGACGGTAAGTACAATCTTGAAGGAGATATTCGACTGTATAACCAATTGTTGAATAATGGTCATTACAGTCCCTTTGAACACGTTGCACAAGCTATTAGTGATATCAGAGAAAACTGTGCAAACTTTGTTGGCTGGAGACAGCTGAGAAAGGATGTAGAGTAAGTAGTACCAGAGCACCACCACAAGAACTATTCTCTGGTTAAATATAAGTAGTTCTATTGATTGTCATAATCAATTATTCCTTAAAAAAGTAGAGGGGGAACTAGAAATAGTTCCCTTTCTTATATCTATTCTCTGAGTGGGTATAAGAAATCTTTCTGCCTCCTATTGGAGGCTTTTTCGTATCTGGGGAAAATGATGCAAGTCAGTGCTAACAACGATACTAATTGTGCTATTGTAGGTGGACAGAAAGCAATTGAATTTCAGATTGCTAACTCTCCTGAATTCTTCAATATCCTTTCAAGTTCTCTCTATGCTAACCCTATTAAAGCTATTGCCCGAGAGACTATCTGTAATGCTTGGGATGCTCATGTACAAGCTGGGGTAGACAAACTGATTGAAGTCAGTTTAACTGAAGATGAATTTATTGTTCAGGACTTTGGCCCTGGCATTCCTAAGGATAAGATTCAGGAAATTTATGGCACTTACGGTCTTTCTACTAAGAAAAATTGTGCTAACCAGACTGGAGGCTTTGGTCTTGGTTGTAAATCTCCCTTTGCTTATGCAGAGAACTTTGAAGTTACCTCCTGCTGTGAAGGAACCAAGACAATCTATCAGATGAATAAAGCATCTGAGAGTACAAATGGTAAGCCTGCAATTATTCCTATTCTTTCTCTTCCTACAAAAGAAACTGGTCTGACTGTAAAGATTCCTATTAAGAACTATTCTGATATGCTTGATTTCAAGCGAGCTGTTAATGATGTTCTTTATTACTCGGAAAAAGATTCTTACCTTAATGGAAAAGTAGTTCATCATCTTCCTAAATTTGAAAAGTTCATAGTTGTACGACCTACAGTCAACAATACAACTACCCTTGTAGAATCTACTCCATGGATTAAATATGGGGATGTAATCTATCCTCTTAGAATTAGCGATGAATATTCTTATTATGACAATTTAATTTATTTAATTGAGTTTGTTAATCGTCTTAATGTTCATTGTTCCAAAATTATCTTAAAAGCTAAGCCTAATAGTCTGACTATTACCCCTTCTCGTGGGGACCTTCGATATACACTTCAGAACCAAGAAGAAATTAATAATCTTCTTAAAGAAGTTATTCATTCTATCTTTCATGATTCTAAAGCTAAACTTGAAGCTTATGCTGTAGAAGCTATTAAAAAGTACAAAGAAGATTATTCTGATTTTGTTTATGAGGATATTCTTTATCGAATTAAGAATCAGTATATCAATCAAGAATTTTATGAAGAGCAAGAAATATATAAGTATTTTTATGCTTTTATGTCTGAATGGCGCTTTAAAGAATATGCAACTAAGATTTGGTTAAAGGATTCTCCTTTTCGTCGATCCCTACTTCTTCAGAAAGCTAAATTCAACTATAGTCATGGAAAAGACAATTACTATCCTTGGTTCTTGAAACATTTGAAACGAACCAATGATAAGAAACTTCAAAAGGTAGGTCTTGATCCTTTGAAGTTTTCCTATTTTTATTGTCAAAATATTAAATGGTATTCTAATGAAACCACACTCTTAGACTATAGTAAACTCAAAACTTCTTTTAGTTTGAGCACTATTCTTTCTCTTCTTAATCCTATTATTTATGTAGGTACAGGAACCAAGAAGATTAAATCTTTTGATCCTCATGTTCCTAAGAACTATGCCTTTTATAAGTGTGCAACTAATAAAACAAGAACCAAGGTAATTGAGAAATTAAAGAGTCTTGGCTACCGTGTTAAGGAAATTGTTTTTGAAGCTCCTAAAAAGAAAGAAAATTCTTCTGACACTGAATATGAATGGATTTCTTTGAGTGCTGGATATAGGCCATACTCAAAAGCTTGGTCAGCTTCAAGACTTGTAGCTTCTTTTGAATGGTTTAAAAATACTCTTGAATCCCTCAAAGACATGAAGTTTGAGGCAATTAGTGTTGTTAACACTAAGAATCAATGTGGTAGTTGGGAAGGTATTCCTAGTTCTTATGTGAGTTCCCTTGCTGAACACTATAACGACAAGATTCTTATTGTCAGCACTAAAGCTGTAGCTCTTAAACTTAAGAAGAAATTAAATCTTCTTAGTGTTCCTGAATTCATTAAGAAAGAAATGAATAAAGTAAATCCTACTCGAAAACTTAGACTTACCCTTAAAGATGAGGATATTCTTAGTTGTATTAAAAACGAGGATAAACGAATAGGGGCTGACACTTTTATTAATATTTGTCGGCACAGTAAAGGTGTATTCCATTTTGGATATGACTTTTTGAAAAAAGATTCTTCACTTACTACAAATACTAATCAAGTTATTGAACTCTATCGAATTGCAAAAGTTCTGAGAGTAGAGAAAGCTTTGAACTTTTACTTTGATCCTAGTGTTAAAAAGTTTCTTAAAGATGTTCAACAGAACAATATTGAATTTCTTCCTCGTAAGTTTTGTTGGGTAAACGAAGGGAAGCTTACTAAGAATGAAGAACTCTTCATTCGTCACAATATTTTAAAGAGGACTATTAAATGAGAATTATCTCTGTTGTTCAAAATCTTGACCATTGCTGTGCCTATCTTAAAGATGGCACAATGGTAAAGTATCCTATTGACTCTGAAGAAGCAGGAATGATCTTTAAAGCTATCCCTGAAATTGCTTTAAAGGGTTATGCTGATCTTGATCTTCTGAAGAGTCCTAAGAACACCTATGACACTCTCTCTGAAGTGACTGGTATGAAACTCTTCCAATGCTTCTGTGAAATTGCTGATCGTATCAAGAAAGAACCTCAGCTTCTTGAAGATGTTCAGAAGATCGGAGAAAAGTATCTTGGTGTTTTGGATTCAGGTAAGACTGTTGTAGCAGTCAAGGATGGAAAGATTATTTCCGGAATTGAAAAGCTCAACACTTACATTAACAAGGCACATAAGCTCCAGCAGTATGTTGGTGTAAAGGCTCTGATTGAACGTCTGATGAAGATTTCAGATAAGCGTCAGCATACTGTGGATGATCTCCTTACCTTTTTAGAAAAGGCTGATCTCCCTATTGCTGATGATGGTTCCATCATTGCTTATAAAATGGTTAATAAGAAGGGTAAGGTCTTTGTTGACTGCCATACTGGTCTTGTTAAACAGAGTGTTGGAAGTCATGTCTTTATGGCTCCTGAAATGGTTGATCCTGATCGTTCTAATGAATGCTCTCAGGGGCTTCATATCGCTCGTAGAGCTTACCTTCGTAACTTCTGGGGTGATGTGTGCCTTCTGGTTAAGTTTGCCCCTGAAGACGTAATTGCTGTTCCTGAATGTGATCCTAACAAGATTCGTGTCTGTGGTTATGACATTCTTACAGTCATTCCTAAAGAATGTACTGAACTGCTTAAGGAAAATAAATCAATGACTTCTCTTAAAGCAGGTAAGGAACTTTTGGCTAAGGCTATTAACTGCCAATTCCCTCCTTCTACTAAGTACACCGAAATCAAGGGTTCTTATGGACACGATTGTGTCTATGGTGATTACATAGAGAAGTTAAAGAAAATCTCTAAGCGAGATGTGAGTAAGAAGGAAGCTTCTTCTCTGGATGAACGTACAGAAGTTTCTACACAGGAAGCTCTCAAAAAGGTTCATCAGGTAGCTGCTTATGAATCTCCTATGAAGACTCTTCGTAAACTCTATGCCAAGTCTTTTGTGTCTAAAAAAGAGTATGAACAAGCTGACTGTATCCGTAAGCGGATGCGTAAATCTTGGGCTGCTCTCAATATGACCAAGTGGACTATTAAGTAAGCCCCCTGTATAGGGGGTTAGAAAAATGACCTCCTATACTTTAACTAAAGATCAACAGGAAGCGTGTGATAAGTTTATGCGCTTCCTGTTAAGTAATAAAAAAGAATTCTATCTCTTTGGTTCAGCTGGTTCTGGTAAAACATTTCTTTCTAAAGAATTCGCTGTGATTCTGAACCAAGGTAAATATAAAAATTATTGCAAGCTTTTAAATCTTCCATACAAGTATATGGATTGTATTTTTACTGCTACTACTAATAAAGCAGCAGCAGTTCTTGCAGAAGCATTAAATATAGAAATTCCTACAGTTTTCACTCATTTTCATATTTCTGTAAGAGAAGACTATCTTCAAGGAACTACAACTCTTAAAAATGATCCAGACTTCATTCTTAAAGACTCTATTGTCTTTATTGATGAATGTTCTATGTTAAGTAAGAAAGCTTTGGAAATGATTAGAGGTGCTTGTGGTTCAAACACTAAATTAGTGTTTATTGGTGATAACAACCAACTTGCACCAGTTAATGAAAAGCCTTATTGGAATAATACTGATCCCTCAGTTACTGCTTTTCTTTCTACTCCTGTTCGAAACAAAGATCATCAAGCTCTAGTTGATCTGTGCAATCAACTGAAACAAACAGTTCTTACTGGAAAGTTCAATGATATTAAATTGGAACCAGGAGTAATAGATAGATTAGATCCTGAACAAGCTACAGAGTTCTTAAAAAACATGAAGCCTAATCGGGATATTGTTCTAGCTTATACAAATGAAAGAGTTGATAACTACCTATCTTTACTGCATACACTCATACCTGATTTAGACAATGCAAGAGAACTAATTAATTCTCAACATTGTGTTCCTAACTTTAAACCAGGTGTTATTCAGCAGCCTAAACCAATTTTCTATCCAGAGCAGAAGATACATATTATTAATGCTCCTAACAAACGAACTGACTATCCTTGGCATGATCAGATAGGTGATAAGTCCATTGGATATTTCAGAATTCAAGTTCTTGGGGAGGGTTATAGTTCAACACGATGTAAGGTAATGAATGCTGCTGATAAAACAGCTCTTCTTAAAGAATTTGCTCGAAAGAAACAATGGAGAGAATACATCATTATGAAGAACACTTATATGGTTCTTCGTCTCCCTCATGCTTGTACTATTCATAAGTCTCAAGGAAGTACTTATGAAAATGTATATATTGACCTTGATTCTTTTAAAGCTTGCAAAGACAGAGAAACATTAGCTCGTCTTCTCTATGTGGCAGTTTCAAGAGCTAAGAACCATGTGTATTTCCATGGTTCCCTTCCTAAAGGATTTGGAGAAATCTATGGCTGATCTAAAGTTATCTGATATTAATTGGGGTTTGACTGTAACGGAAGAAAATGACTTTCAGAAGCAAATTAACTTCCACTGTGTACATCCAGTAGATAGATTTGCTTTACTTGTTGTATTTCCTTTTTATAGAGATACACGAGATAAGTTTGCTAAATACTATAAAGAGATTGAAGGGCACAGCATAGAATCCTTTTTTAAGTACACTCAAAATGTTTATGTGGCTTATAAAGGGAAAAAGCTTTATGTACAGCCATACTGTGAATCTGGATGTAATGATACAGGTGTTGGCATATATAGCTGGCGGGTTAAAAATAAAGAGTACTTTGATACTGTTTTAAAAAAGTATGAACAGATTGAACATGATGTACAGTACTTGAGTTTATATTACAGAAGTAAGTTCTCTCAATGTCAGCATCCTAATGAAGATAGCCCTTACTTGCACCTTCATCATTACATTCTTCCTATGGCTTTAAAAGCCAATCACAATCTTATGTGTTTTTTGGAAGATAATGACAAAGTCATTAAAAGTAATGATGACGTAATTAGATCTAAAGTAGAGAAAATGCTTTCCTTTTATTTAGGGTTTAATTTGGTATGCAACACCTCACCTATGTAACCAAAGAAGAGTATAGGTTCTGTTTTCTAGTTAATAAGATTCAAAAACAAGAAATAGAAAAGAATATCTTTCTCTTCTGAATGCTCCTAAAGAAGATATTCTGATTCTTGATCTTTTCAAAGACCCTACTAAAAAGAAAACTTCTACTGCTGATATGAAGGAATATCTAGAATCAGTTAAAGAAGTTCTCCAAGATTTTGATGTAGAGTATGTAGTAATCTGTAATTCAGATTATTACAAACTCTTTAGTAAGGAAGCTAAATCTGATGTAAATATTGGATACATCAAAGAAGTAGGGCATTGGAAAGTTCTCTATTGTCCTGACTACAAGAGTATTTTCTATGATCCAGATAAAGTTAAGGCAAAGATCAAAAGATCAATTACTTGCATTAATGATGATCTTAGGAGTTGTTATTCTCCTCCAGGAAGTCTGGAATATACTGCCACCTTTCCTAAAACCGTAGATGAAATCTTTAATGCTCTTCAAGAACTAAAGAAGTATCCTGCTCTTACAGCTGATATTGAAACTTTTAGTCTTAAGTTGGATAAAGCAAAGTTAGGTTCTATTACTTTCTGTTCGGGAATTGATAAAGGAATAGCATTCCAAATTGATCCTTCACCAGAACAAAAGAACCTTTCTGTACGAGTCTTACTTAAAGATTTCTTGGAATCCTATCAAGGTACACTGATCTTCCATAACATTAGCTTTGATGCCACGATTCTTATCTATGAACTCTGGATGAATGACATCACAGATGTTCAGGGTTTGTATCGAGGAATGCAAGCTATGCTCAAGAACTTTGAGGATACAAAGATCATTGCCTACTTAGCTACTAATAGCTGTGCAGGTAATGAACTAGGTCTTAAAGCTCTGGCTCAAGAGTTTGCAGGAAACTATGCTCAGGAAGAAATTGATGACATTACAAAGATTCCTTTGGATCAACTCTTGGAATATAACTTGAGAGATGGGTTAGCTACTTGGTTTGTTTATAACAAGTATCGACCCATAATGATCCAAGATAATCAGTTGAACATCTATGAGACTTTGTTTCTCCCCTCTCTTAAAGACATCATTCAGATGCAGCTTACAGGCTTTCCTCTGAGTATGCCTAGAGTACTGGAGGTAGAGAAAGAACTCCAAGGTGACCAGCAAGAAGCATTGAAGACTCTTAATGAGAATTCCTTGGTTCAAGATTTTATACTGAACCAGAAAGAAGAATGGGTAGAGAAAAAGAATAAAATTCTTAAGAAGAAACAGGTAACTATTGAAGATGCAAAGATTGAATTCAATCCTAGAAGTCATCTTCAATTACAGAATCTTCTGTATGGATTCTGTAAATTACCCATTTTGAGTAAGACAGCTTCTAGTGCTCCAAGTACAGATACTGACACTATCTCTAAACTGACTAAACATACTCAGGATGAAAAAGTACAAGAAATTCTTCAAGCTCTAATTGATTTCAGTGCTGTGGATAAAATTCTGAGTGCCTTCATCCCTGCTTTTAAAGCAGCAGTTTATTCAGAGAAAGAACATTGGCATTATCTCGTTGGTTCTTTCAATTTAGGGGGAACTGTAAGTGGACGAATGAGTTCTTCATCGCCGAACTTACAGCAGCTGCCTGCTACTGGTTCAAAGTATGCCAAGATCATCAAATCTTGCTTTATAGCTCCTCCAGGATGGGTTCTGTGTGGTTTGGACTTCTCAGCTCTAGAAGACCATATTTCTGCTTTGACTACTAAAGATCCTAACAAATTAGCAGTATACAAACATGGATATGATGGACATTGTTTACGGGCATATTCTTATTGGCAAGAGAAAATGCCTGATGTTGAGATGGCAAAAGATTCTGAAGAATGTTTTACTGCAAAAGTCGGCGGTACCGATATTTGGTTTCATGAAACAGAACAAATTGAGTACCTAGGTAAAACTTATACAGGAAAACAACTTTATGAACTTCTTACCAATCAAGGGATATGAAGGTCTTTATGAAATATCTGATACAGGTCTTGTAAGATCTCTAGATAGAGAGCTACTAGGAAAAGATGGACATATTTATCCGTATAAAGGAAGAATTCTTAGAACCCATTTAAATAAACAAGTTATTTATCCACAAGTAAGTTTATGGAAAAATAATAAAGGATCTTACTTTTATATTCATAGACTAGTAGCTCAAGCTTTTATACCTAATCCAAATAATTTACCTGAAGTGAACCATATAGATGGAAATAGAACTAATAATCATATTTCTAATCTTGAATGGGTCACATCGTCAGAAAACTCATTTCATGCAGTTCAAACAGGATTAAGAACTTATACACATAGATTAACTAAAGAAGAATTTGTTGATTGTCTTTGGGATGTAATCCAAGGAGAATCCTATGCTTCTTTATCTCAAAGAGTTCCATATAAAGTTTCATTCTTATCTGTGAAACTTCGTAAAATTGCAAAAGAACTTAACCTTGAATATGAACTGGATGATTCTTTGATGATTCAACGTATTGAAAGGGCAAAAATAAATGGTGCTAAAGCTTACAGAAAAGATAACTGATATTAAAAAAGTATCAGTTGTTGAACATAATTTAAATCGTATCAATCATATTAAGGAGGAATATAAGAGCATTCGCCAGGACTCTAAGGGTCCAACGTTTGCTCTTACGTAGCGTATGCAGGAACGTATCTTACCTTAATGAAGAACTTTGGCTTCACTGAAGAAGAAGCCAAGCATATTGAGTCTAGGTACCATGAACTTTATAAAGTGAGTGATAAATGGGTAGCAGATCAGCTTCAACAAGCAACCAAGGATGGTTATGTTACCTGTGCCTTTGGATTAAGAGTAAGAACTCCTCTCTTAAAGCAAGTAGTCAAGGGAACTGCTAAGACTCCTAAAGAAGCGGAAGCTGAAGGAAGAACAGCAGGTAATGCTCTTGGGCAGAGCTGGTGTCTCTTAACGAACAGAGCTGCTATTGAGTTCAATGGTGAAGTAAGAAAATCACAATATAAGTATGACATTAAACCTGTAGCACATATTCATGATGCTCAGTATTTCCTTATTAAGGATGATATTAATACTTTATTGTGGGCCAATGAACATCTAGTTAAAGCAGTATCTTGGCAAGATGATCCTGTTATTTACCATCCTCAGGTTCATCTGGGTGGTGAATTCTCAATGTTCTTTCCTGATTGGGCACATGAAATTACTGTGCCTAATAAATGTTCTCCAGATGAACTTATTTCTATAATAAAAGAATCTATAGAATAAATCCTTCAATAAATTAAAGGAAATATATGACTGACTTAGTTCCTGCTAATTCCCCTAAACACTATTGGTTCCTTGTCTTTTCTACTATTGGTTATGTAGATAAGGATGGAAAGTATTTCCAAGTTCCTTTCTCCTTTGTCACCTTTGGAGATAGTGCCAATATCAACCGAAATGCTTATTTGGACATGGCAGTATATGCTCAGAAGCATGGAGTTGAATTTCTAGGTGGTGAGGGCAAGATTCAGAAGATTACTAGTGTTGAAGTACATTCAATCTCTAATCTTGGTTATATGACTAAGAAAGAATTTGAAGGTACTTGTGATATGCCCAAGGCATAATTATGGAAACTACATTCCTAAAAGAACAGTACATTCAATTTCCAAAGATGGATCATTTCAGTGATTGCTTTGGAGTTCCTGCAGAAAGTTTTAAACACCTTAACACCATTTTTTATGTTTCTGAAAAGATTGATGGTGCTAATCTTGGTTTGTTTATCCCTTGGATCGGTAGTGTTAGTTGCTTCTCTCGTAATGGAGAAAATGCCTGTGGAGGACTCTTCAAGTTCATTGCTGATAAAGAAGAGCTTAATGGATTGATCTCAGCCCTTCAGGATTACATGCAAAAGAATGAAGTAGCTGGAATTTATCTATGGGGTGAGTACTTCGGTCAGAATGTATGCCGTAGGATTGGCTATAAAGGCTCTCTGGGACAGTTTAAATTCTACGATGGTATTTTCTATAAGAGCATTGTCTCTGAAGCTACTGGACGTAGATTAACACCTCCTAGGCTTACTCTTCTTGCTGACCAGCTTGATCCTGAATTCAAGAATTTCTTTGTGAAGTTCCGTGAATTTCATTTGTCTAGCTTCTTGGATTTAAAGGATGCTTTACCTCTTCCAGCCAAATCTGAATATAGCAATGGCAATAGGGAAGGCTATGTAATCTCTGAGGTTGATGAGGATTATGAACTTAAGGGTCGATGGAAATACAAAGACCCTGCTTTTTCAGACATTGCTATTAAGAAAAAAATTGCAATGATCTGTGATCCTACATTATCAAATCTTCAGGCTATTTATCGAGGTTACTTGACTTTGAACCGAGCTATTGATCTTTTGAGTAAGACTCCTGAACGAACCAAACTGGATCAATTGGTTAAAGTTTTAATCCAGGATGCTCGTGAAGATTTCTTGAAGGGGCATGAAAAAGAACTTCTTGGACTTTCTGAAAAGGAAAAGAAGTGGGTATATAACGCTGGTTCTACCCCCTTTAAGCTAATCAAAGAAGCCATCAAACAAGAGAATTATCAGAATGAGTGTGATAACTAATGTTTCTAATATTCCTCTGACTCTTGCTGTTTGGGCTGTAAATGATAAGTATGATTATGTTAATGATCCTACTTATTACTCTGTTACAGCTCTCCTAAAACCTGTTAGACAGATTATTCTTCAACGTAGAGTTGATATGAATACTGTCTCAACAGATGTAGAAGATTATCTTGCTAGAGCCATGGGTACTTCTATTCATGACTCTATTGAAAAAGCTTGGGTAGAAAACTACAAGAAGAACCTTGCTATTCTGGGTGTGCAGGATAAAGTCATTGAAAAATTTAAGATCAATCCTAAAAAGGAAGATCTAAAAGAAGGTGACATTCCTGTCTACTTGGAACAGAGAAATATTAAAGAGTTCAACGGATATAAGATTGGTGGTAAGTTTGACTTTGTAGCTGATGGTCTTCTCCATGACAATAAGTCAACTACCACTATGAAATGGACTAAAGGTTCTTCTGATGAAGATTATAAACTTCAAGGAAGTCTCTATAAATGGTTGAATCAGGATAAGATTACTGAAGACTACATTCGTATTAACTTTGTCTTTACGGATTGGTCTAAGTTATCTGCAATGAAGGATCCTTCATATCCTCAACATAGAGCAGCATATAGGGATATCAAACTTCTTTCTCTAAGTGAGACTGAAGATTGGTTGTCTAAAAAACTGGATCAAATTAGTAAGTATAAGGATGCTCCAGAAGAATCTTTACCTGAATGTTCAGATGAAGAACTTTGGAGAACTCCTACTAAATATAAATACTTTTCTAATCCCGCAGCAACTAGGGCAACTAAAAATTTCGATTCTCATATGGAAGCCTATAAGTACATGATGGTCGAAAAGAAAGGTCTAGGTGCAATCAGAGTAGTTCCTGGTGAACCTCGAAGATGTGCTTATTGTTCTGCCGCTTCAATTTGTTCTCAATGCAAACGAATGTTAGGAGATAAAAATGGGTCTTGATATGTACCTTAAATTGGTTCCTAAGGATAAGGAACCAAAGACAGCTAAAGAGTACTTCGATAAGTCTGAAGCTGCTTATGAAAGTGGTTTAGACTTTGATACAGAAGTAGCCTACTGGCGTAAGGCAAATGCTATTCACAATTGGTTCTGTAATCATTGTGAATGCCTTGAAGATCAGGTTTTGTACAAGGTAACCCGAGAAGATGTTCTTCGTTTGATTGGAACTATCTGTCGTGTTCTAGCCGCATCAGAAGTTAATCCTGAAACAAACATGATCAAAGATACTTCTTTGGCTGAAAAACTCTTGCCTACCTGTGATGGTTTCTTCTTTGGCTCTACTACTTATGACGATTGGTATATTAACCAGTTGGAATTTTCTATTGGGGAGCTTGGTAAAGCTCTTGGAGCCATGGGAAAGAATTCTGTTCTTTTCTACTATGCGAGTTGGTAATTAAGTAATTATGATTGACTTGAGCAATGTTAAATATGCTCCTGTTATTGAAGAAATTACTGATGTACTCTGTAATAAAACCCAGAATGTAGATAAGGGTTTTTATCGTGTAGAAGTTGCCTATTTCTTAGCAAAGATGGCATCTTCTATGCGAGCCTCTATCAAAACTAAAGATAGAGGTGTAGTTCCTGTGAATGTTTATGCTTTAGCTCTTGCCTCTTCTGGCTATGGTAAAGGGCATTCTGTAAACATCATGGAGAATGAGTTCATCAGAGGCTTCAAAAAGAAGTTTCTTGAAGAGACAATGCCTGAAGTAGCTAATCAACATCTGGATTATATTGCTCAGGAACGAGCAATTAAGAAACAGGCTGAAGAGGCTATTGAAAGGGACATTGTTGAAACTGAATATAAGAAACTTGGGGCATATCCTTTTACCTTTGATAGTGGTACAAGCCCAGCAGTTAAACAGCTAAGAGACAAATTACTTCTTGCTGCTTGTGGTTCAATCAATCTTCAGATTGATGAAATTGGTTCTAACCTTGTAACCAACACAGAAGTTCTTAATGTTTTCTTGGAACTGTATGACCAAGGTCTTGTTAAACAGAAGTTAATTAAGAATACAGTGGATAACAATCGTTCAGAAGAACGAGATGGAAAGACACCTACTAATATGCTTCTGTTTGGCACTCCTGTTAAGCTATTTGATGGTGGTCTCACTGAGGATGCTTTTTATTCATTCCTAGAAATTGGTTATGCGAGACGTTGCTTGTTTGGTATCGGTAAGGTAAACAAGAAAGCAATGTATTCCATGACTCCGGAACAAATCTTTGCAAAGCTCACAGATGTATCCAATTCTTCTACCATTCTGAAGTGGTCTGATAAGTTCACTCAGCTTGCAGAGATTTCTCACTTTAACTGGGAAATGCTAATTGCTGATAGTACTTCAATCAAACTGATTGAATACAAAACAGAATGTGAAAAGATTGCTGATACTCTTCCTGAATTTGAAGAGATTAAGAAAGCAGAACTCTCTCATCGGTACTTCAAAGCATTGAAGTTAGCAGGGGCATTGGCTTTTGTAGATGAAAGCCCTGAAGTTACCTTGGATCATGTTTTACAGGCAATTAAGCTGGTAGAAGATAGTGGTGAAGCTTTTTCCTCGATCCTCACCAGAGAAAAGCCTTATATGAAGTTGGCCAAGTATATTGCTTCAACAGATACTGAGCTAACTCATGCGGACTTAAATGCAGCACTTCCTTTCTATAAGTCAAGTGCTTCTGCTCGAAGTGAGTTGATGAACTTGGCTGTAGCATGGGGATACAAGAATCAGATCATCATTAAGAAATCTTTTATTGATGGTATTGAATTCTTTAAGGGTGAGACTTTAAAGAAAACTGACTTGAATAAAGTTATTGTTTCTTGGTCTCAAGATTTTGCCTTTGACTATGTTACTGAAAATGCTCCATGGGATGCTTTGGATACAATCTTCTTAAAGAAGAATCCTGCATTTGATCCCAATAAGGATGTACATTGGTGTAACCATGGATTTCTTCAGGGACATAGATGTAATGAATGTACAATTCCACCATTTAATATTGTTGTATTAGATGTTGATGGAACTACTACAATCAAAGCAACTCAAGAACTCTTTAAGGATTACAAGTATCTGATTTATACAACTAAGAGTCATGGTAAAGGTGGAAAGGATAGATTCAGATTGATTCTTCCATTGAACTATACTCTTGAGTTCAATAATGAAGATTATAAAGAGTTCATGAATAACATCATTAAATGGTTACCTTTTACCATTGATGAAGCATCGAACCAAGCATCTAAGAAGTGGCTTTCTAATCCCTCAGGATTGGTATTCAAGAATGATGGTGAACTTTTGGATGCTCTGAAGTTTATTCCTCGAACCAGTAGGAATGAACAATTCGAGAAAGAATTCTCCAAGATTGAAAGTATGGATAATCTTGAGAGATGGTTTGCTTCTAGAATGGTTCCAGGTAATCGAAATAATATGATGTATAAGTATGCAATGGCTCTAGTGGATAATGGACTTACATTCAATGAAGTCTCTGAACGAGTAAAGAAGTTCAATAAGCAGAGTGGTTGTAATCTCTCTGCGGAAGAACTTAATAGCTCTATCCTTACCTCTATTGCTAAGAAATTCCCATGACTGAAGAAATTAAAGAACAGAATGACCAATTGGTCTTAGTCTGTGGTGTATCTGCCACTGGTAAGAGTGCCTCACTCCGAAACATTAAGAACCAGGAACGTTGGCTTTACTTGGGTACTGAAGCTGGTAAGCGTCTTCCCTTTAAGAACAAGTTCAATGCTAAACGAGTAGATGATCCTTATCAGGTTCCTATGGCTTTTGAGTATGCCATTGAACATCAAAATGATTTTGATGGGATCATTGTTGACTCATTAACATTCTTGATGGATATGTATGAATCACGCTATGTTCTTACTGCTCCAAATACTATGAAGGCGTGGTCAGATTTTCAACAGTATTTCAAAGATTTGATGCAGGATAAGGTTATCCGTTTTGGTAAGCCTGTTATCTTCATTGCTCATACCTTGAAGATTCTGAATGAAAATACTGGAGAATGGGAAGTTTCTGTTCCCATTAAAGGTGCTTTAAAGAATAATGGTATTGAAGCCTATTTCTCTACTGTTGTTGCTTCTAAGAAAGTTCCTCTGAAAGATCTGAAGGATTACAAGAGTGACCTCCTTCATATCACAGAGGAAGATGAAGCTGTTGGCTTCAAATATGTTTTTCAAACTCGTTTAACCAAGAGTACCACTGGTGAACGAATTCGCTCTCCTATGGGTCTCTTCTCTAAGGATGAGACTTTTATGGATAACGACGTCCAGATTCTTTTGGAGCATCTTAATAAGTTCTATAACGACTAACTACTAAACAAAAGGTAAATTAATATGAGTATTTTTTCTAATATGACCACTGAAGGCTTGGAACAGGTTAAGGATTCCCTTGGCGGTTTCTCTTGCTTGGAATCTGATATCTATCCTGCCAAGATCAAGGCGGTCTATATCACCACGTCTGCCAAGGGAGCTATGGCTGCTAACCTGATTGCTGATGTTCATGGTCGTGAATATCGTGAACAGATTTGGATCACAAATGCCAAGGGTGAATGCTTCTTTACGAATAAGCAGACGGGTAACAAGGTTCCTCTTCCTGGCTTCACTACGATCAATGATCTCTGCATTTGTGCTGTTGGTAAGCCTCTGAATGAACTTGATACGGCTGATAAGACGTTCAAGCTCTATGACTATGAAGCCAAGACGGAACTCCCGAAGAGTGTGCCGACTATCACTGATCTCTGTGATACTGAAGTGCTTCTTGGCATCATCAAACAGATCGTTGACAAGAATGTCAAGGACGATGCCGGTAACTATGTTCCCTCTGGTGAAACCCGTGAAGAAAACGTCATTGATAAGGTCTTCAATGCTGAAACGAAGATGACTGTCAATGAAGCGGCTTCTGGTAAAACAGAAGGTATCTTCATTACCAATTGGGAAAAGAAGAACAAGGGACAGGTTCGTAATCGAGCCAAGGGCAAGAAGGCTGAAGGTGCAACTGTTGATGGTGCTCCTCAGAAGACTGCTGTTAAGAGTCTCTTTGGCTAATGCAAGAAATTTCAAAGGTTGATCTACCTTTGAAGATGATTATAGGGCGTAAGAATTACGCCCTTAATCTTAACTTCTACAGGAATGCTCACTACCAGATTCTTAACAAGATGAAGGTAGATTTCACTAAAACTATTGAACCAGAGTTAATGAAGCTTCCTGTATTAAAGAAGGCAGAACTTAAATACTCTTATTTTCCTGGTTCTCTCAGACTTAGTGATGTAGCTAATGTCTGTTCTATTGTTGATAAATTCTTTTGTGATGCATTAGTTAAAGCAGGGAAACTTCCTGATGATAACTATATGTATTTACCTAAAATAACTTATTCTCTGGGTGGTGTTGATAAAAATAATCCCAGAGTAGAAGTTAGAATATTTGGAGAAATTGAAAATGCAGATTACTCTCATTGAAAGTGAAATTAAGCAGGCTATCAAGCTTTACTTGCAGAATAATATTGGCCTTAGTGAAAAGAAAGATATTAAGGTAGATTTCACTGCTACTCGTGGTGCTGAAGGTTTGAAGGCTAGTATTGATGTTCCTACTGAAGGACATCTTGAACCTGAAAAGCAGTTAGCTGTTGGGGTGGTTCAGGATTACAACCCTCCTAAGATTGAAGAAACTCATGGAATTGATAAAGGACTTGAAGTAGCTTCTGAAGTAAAGGAACCTTCTGAACGAAAGAGTCTCTTTGCAAATCTTACTGTGTAGTAAGGAGGAATCAGAATGGCTGAATCTTTTCTCGCTTCAATTGAAGAAAAATTAGCTAAATATGATGTAGATCGGAAACAAGAAGACACTGATATACTAGAAGGACTCACCAAACTGATTCCTCATATGGAAGCAATTGATGAAATTCTCTCTAAGACACCTTTGTACTCTAACTTAGGAAGAGAGATTGTTGATATTCGAGGCCTCTATGAAACTATCAATAGACGCTTTAAATATCGAATTGATTACTTCAAAACACTATATGATCTTACATACAATAAAAAGTAGTATATAATCTTTTTGTAGTTTGTTAAATCATTTGTAGCGCGGTCAGGCCCAGTTAGAAAGTTTTTAGTGGACATGTTACTTCTAGCTGGGCCTTTTCATGCCTCTGTAGCTTAATTGGTAAAGAAATCGGCTTATACCCGATCAGAGCTCTTTCTAGATAAGGAAGATGTTATAGGTTCGAGTCCTATCAGAGGCACCAAATAACTGGGGAGTAGCCAAGTGGTTAAGGCATTGGACTTTGACTCCATGATCGAGGGTTCGATTCCCTCCTCCCCTGCCAATGCAATACCTATCAAGCTTAGTCTCTATAAGAGAATGCTCACTCCGATAGGTTATCTTAGTGGTAGTGCATACAGAGACCTGGTAACGATGTAATCCACTACCTGCTTATTGGGTAATGAAGATAGTCTAAACTGACCCTTGTATGGCCATACAAGGTTGCTTACTGAAAGCATAATCAGCGTTAAACGGCGAACTCCGGACGCCTGACCCGTTATAGCCAGGAGCCAAATCCTTCTATATGTGAGCCAGCTACATATAGAGGGTTAAATAGAATTAACGTGCAACGTATTGGAAATTGGAAATCCCCGGTGCAACGTCGCAGGTGCTAGTAAAGAAATCAGGTTCGATTCCTGAACGGAACGTTAGTTCTATTTACTTTAATTATTCTCTGAGTAGTTAAAGTAAATAATATATAATATAAATACCTCAACCAATGAACCATATCTTTTCATTCATTTCTCCATGGTTCATTGGTTTTACTCTCGGATAGCTCAGTCGGTAGTAGCAAGTGACTGTTAATCACTGGGTCGTAGGTTCAAGTCCTACTCCGAGAGCCAAAGAATTGTTGATATTAGTTTGGACACTGAAAGAGATTCCATGGGGTCTCAAGTAAGTCATGGTAGAAAACACCGGATTCACCAGAGGCTTGAGCCATAAAAAGGAATCAGGAGATGTGGGTTCGAATCCTGCATATCAACTCAAAAATTGTAGCTCAGGGCTGATCTCCTGAGTAACAATACGGTGACTAGGCTGGCCGTTCTAAATGCACACAACACCTAGTATGGTAAGGATGATACCTGAAGGCATTCTTGTAATCTGGGAAGATTCAGATTCTCCTTGGTGGATTCGAGAAGGAACCACAACGAAACTGCTTTGCAGGCAGGAGTATGGTGCAGATGGCTTGATCCCCATCTGCATAATTTGGGAAGTTAGCCAAACGGTTGAAGGCAGCAGACTGTAAATCTGTGACGTAAGATACACTGGTGGTTCGAATCCATCACTTCCCACCAGAATTTAAGGGGGTATAGCTCAGTTGGGAGAGCATCTGCTTTGCACGTAGAAGGTCATCAGTTCGATCCTGTTTACCTCCACCATAGAATCCGTCCTGTGAAACTGAGGGACGTTAAATATGAAAGCACTGCTTTTAATGTTTCGGGTAGAGGAAACAGCGTTCAGTTCAAAAGGGATACTGCAAATACATCAGGTAGCTCCTGATACCGTGGGAAGAGATAAGAACCAGGAATCAACGTAATAGATTCTTAAAACTTAGTAGGCTTGATAAACCTACACGCAATCATAAGTTAGTCTGTTTTGAGATTGCACGTACTGTCTAGTGGCGTCTGAAGGGAAAGAACGTGAAGTATCTTCAGATGAAAAATAAGCCTTGCTTAAGGAGCACCTCATTTACGAGAGGAATAGGTTCAAGACCTATAAAGGCTTCCAACCATTTCTTTTGGAAGTATGGCAGAGAGGCTTATTGCAACGGTCTTGAAAATCGTAGAGTCTTAAAAGGCTCCGTAGGTTCGAATCCTACTACTTCCGCCAATTCTCATCATTCTCATTTCCTATGCCTACACAAATTACTCTTCAAGATAACGAGTGTGCTCTCGTTATCTCTGCTCCAGATAAAGCTACTGCTTACGTTCCTGAAATTAAAGACGAGAACGCTAAAGCTCCTCAAAGTATGGTTCTGATAGCTGCTCTCTTAGTAGCTATTAAGAATCAAGATCCTCATATCACAGCCATTCTTGGTAACTTTATGAAGGATGCTGAATATACTCGTCCTGAAGGTGAGAACCATGGGAAAGAAGATTGATGGGAAAGCTCTCTCTGAGAAGCTTCTATTTAACATCTTTAAAAAGGTACAGGACATCCGAACTAATAACCATATGATCCCTATTGGTTGGTATTACATGGCTATTGTTACTGTAGGTGATGATCCTGCTAGTCAAGTTTATGTGAAGAATAAACTGGCAGCTGCTAAGAAAGCAGGTATTGAAGCTACACACATTAAACTTGCTGGTACTATAGGATACTTTCAAGTTAAGACTATCTTAGAAGGACTTAATTCTGATAGAAACTGTAAAGGCATTATTCTTCAATTACCCTTACCTCCCCATCTTAGAGAAGAGACTCAGAATCTTTTAAATATCATTGCACCTGCTAAGGATATTGATGGATTCAGAAACTCTCAGCTTTTCTTCAATGGTTCCGAGTATGAAGGCTTAGTTCCTTGTACCCCTAAAGGAATCATGAAGATCATCAATGATGAAGGATATGAGCTTAGGGGTAAACATATAGTCATCATCAATAGGTCAAATGTAGTTGGTAAGCCTCTTGCAATGATGATGTTGAACCATGATGCTACAGTTACTATCTGTCATTCTTGTACAGAGAACTTAAAAGAAATCTGTAAGACGGCTGATGTACTTGTTAGTGCTGTAGGTAAACCTCACTTCATTAAGAAAGATTGGATTAAACCTGGTTCTTTCTTAATTGATGTGGGTATTTGTAAGATGGATAACAAAGTCTTTGGAGACATTGATCCAGAATGTTATGAACCTTCTGGATGGTATACTCCTGTTCCTGGAGGAGTAGGCCCTATGACAGTAGCAATGTTAATTAATAACTTTGTTAAGACTGCTACTAGTATATAATTTCATCCATGCCCTAATAGTATAATGGTCATTACAAGGCTCTTGTAAAGCTTAAACCTTAGTTCGATTCTAAGTTGGGGCACCAGAATTAACTCCGTATAGCACAGTTGGTAGTGTGCTTGCTTTGGGAGCAAGAAGTCACAGGTTCGAGTCCTGTTACGGAGACCATCCATTGGAAGGGATGTCGCTTTTTACTTACAACAAAGCGTACCCCACACAGCTCTGGCTTTTCTTCAAAGCTATCCTGCAACAAGTGGGGTCTTCTCCATTATTAAGACATTCCTTCCTATCACCCCCCTCGCCTTATCTCAATTGGATAGAGAAACTGCCTTCTAAGCAGTAGGTTACAGGTTCGAATCCTGTAGGCGAGACCAATTCCTTTTCTACTATGAACAAAGACCCTTGGTACTATGCCTTGGGAGTATTTACCATAATCTACTTGGTTCTTATGTTCCTTAACTAGTGTGAGAATCGTTATGTGTTTTAACTACTCTCCTAAGTGTTCTCCTAATAATTATGAAAATTCAACAGTAGAACCTAAAGAAGATGACAGAAAAGAAGACTCCTACGAACCAGATATTTCAATCGGTCAAGATGATGATGAATATGAAGATTGGCTTTTGGAAAAAGATCAAGAATACATGGAATGGTTGTTTGGTATGGATCAAACATAAATTTTTTATGTTCTTACATCCTTCTCTGAGTTATTCTTCAGGTACTGTAGATAAAAGAGTGGACAATCTTCTACAACACATTTTAAATAATAAAGATAAAGTTCAGATTAGCTTTGATGAAGGTGAATATTATCTTATTGTTATCTTAGATAATGATGCTTGGGGTATTTGGATTGCTACTGGAATGGATTCCTTAGGTAAACATATACGTTACTGGAATGATCCTATGTACCATGGAGATATTTACCATTATGAAACTATTGAAGGTTTAGTTCCATCCCCCGAAATGAAATATAAGTTCTGGAAAGAATTTGTAGTACCTGCCATGAAAGAACAGAAGGAATACAAACAAAAACAACAAAATAAATGGCTAAATAAATTTAAAGTATAATTTTTATATGCGGATGTGGTGGAATGGTAGACACGGTGTCTTTAGAAGTCACTGCGAAAGCATGAGAGTTCGAGTCTCTCCATCCGTACCAAAGCCATGAAAGAATTCTTAATTTTTGGTTTTCTTTAGATTTTTATCCTATTAGTTATAGCAAGTTAATATTGTTTGTATTTGGTTTATTAGGATTCTTTCTTGGCTTAAATTTCATTAGTAACTATAAGGATTTATGAGAAATATTATTTTTGACATTGATGGAACTCTTTCTGATCCCAGTCAGCGTCTTCACTTCTTAGAAAACAAAGACTGGGATTCTTTTTATGAGCATTGTGATGAAGACCCAGTAATTTCTCATGTATCTTTTCTGGCTCAAGAACTAGGTAAAGATCATCATATCTTTATTCTTACAGGAAGACCTGAGAGAGTACGAAAGAAGACTCAGAAATGGCTAATGGAACATTGCATTCCTTATGATCGTCTTTTAATGAGAAAAGATAGAGATCATAGACCTGACTATGTTATCAAATCAGAAATGGTTGATAGTCTTAAGTTACCCATCTGGCTCGCTGTTGATGATAGAGATCGGGTTGTAAAAATGTTCCGAGATAAAGGCATTCTCTGTCTTCAGTGCAGAGAAGGGGATTATTAATGGACTGGGTTGATAAAGCATTTATAGCTTTTGTTGCTGCAGCTGTAGCTTTTGTAGTAACAACACTCGTATGCATGTTCATGGGAGTTTCAACTTCCATGGATACTGCTTATAAAGTAAATCCTTCAGATTTTAGAAAAGATATAGATATTTACTACGTTCCTAATAAGAAAGAAATTAGATGCTACAATAAAACTGATAATAAACTCTATAGGGATAAAGTTCCCTGTTTCTAATTATGGCTAGAAGTTTTAAGAAGCATCCTGTGATAAGTTATGCAATAGCTCAATCCGAGAAGAAAGATAAAATTGGGTACAATCGACGCATGAGAGTGAACGAGAATTCTCGGCTCAGGATGCTTCTTAATGACTTTATTCCAAAACATCTTTATGAATACTCTAATCCTTACTGTATGCAAAAAGATGGTTCAAGACATTGGATGACTCCAGAAGTTCTTAAGAAATGCCATAATCTTTATGATTTCTTAAGATGGTGTAGAAAATAAGCGGGAATGATGGAATTGGTAGTCATGGAATACTTAAAATATTCTGCTTAATGCGTATGGGTTCGAGTCCCATTTCCCGTACCAACATTTAATATATATAATTTAAAAAGCTAAAGGTTCGCCTTTAGCTTTCTTTTTACTCTCTGTAGTTTAATCGGATAGAATTTAGGATTTCTAACCCTAATATTAGTTCAATTATCATCAGGGAGGTCATTCAAAAGGTATCAAACATGAATCTTTCATCTGATATTCCAGAAAGTTATGATAATGTTCATAACCCTAAGCACTATTTAACAGCATCAATTAACCTGCAACCTAAAGATGTAATGACTTATCTTCCCAGCCATCTGGCAAATGCTTTTAAGTATATCTGCAGAGCTGGTAAAAAGAATGATGAAGTTGAGGATCTTAAAAAGGCTTTGGAGTACATTCAATACTATGAAAAGAATCGAAAGAATCAACTGGTTCATCCTAATGCCCTAGAGATTCTTAAATTGTATGCAGCATATGCTTCTATTCCTCTTCTTTGGGGAAAGGAAGTAGAAAATGCTAAGTCTGTGCATAAATTTTTTGGTGCTGTAGCTAAGAGCATCCGTGAACATCTTTTATATCTAAACAAATCAGAACGAGAAGAGCAGCTTGTAAATGAAGTATGTCGTTTAAAGAAAATTCGACTTACTTATCCTGGAGTAAAGCGCGATTCTGAAATGCTTAATTATATTTTGGGGATTGAATGAAAATAATTAAACGTAATGGAAAGGTAGTTTCTTATAACAGAACCAAGATTGTTAATGCAATCAAGAAAGCTGGTCATGTAAGAGAAGCTACTATCAACAAAATTATTAGTTCTATCGAAGAAGCTCTAAAGTCTAAGAATCTTTCAGTTGAAGAAATTCAAGACAAAGTAGAAGCAGGCTTGATGGATTCTTCTTATAAGACTGTTGCTAGAGAGTACATTCGTTATCGAAAGCAACGAGAAATGATTCGAGAGTCAGAAAAAGCTAATGATTCTATTCTTCGTCTCATTGATAATAAAAATGAATACCTGAAGACTGAAAACTCTAATAAGAATATTTACATTGCTTCTACTCAGAGAGATTACATTGCTGGAGAAGTTAGTAAGGACTTGTCTAAGAGACTTCTTCTTCCTAAGGAAGTAGTTGAAGCTCATGAAAAGGGAGCAATCCATTTCCATGATGCTGATTACTTCATACAACATATTTTTAACTGTTGTTTAGTAAATCTTGAAGATATTCTTCAGAATGGGACAGTCATCAATGGTACTCTGATTGAAAAGCCTCATAGCTTCAGTACAGCCTGTAATATTGCTACTCAAGTAGCAGCCATCATTGCTTCTAACCAGTATGGTGGTCAGACAATGAGTCTTGCTCACTTGGCTCCTTTTGTTGAAGTCTCTAGACAGAGAATTAAGCAGGAAGCTATTGCTGATGGTTTAGCCGTTAAGCTCAATGAAGAGGCTCTTAATGAATATGTCGAAGAACAGGTAAAGAGAGAGATTACTCGTGGTGTCCAAACCATCCAGTATCAAATCAATACACTGAACAGCAGCAATGGTCAGACTCCCTTCATTACTATTTTTGCTTACCTCAATGAAGCCAAGAATGAGCAAGAGAAGAGGGATCTTGCTTTAGTCATTGCTGAAGTGCTTCGTCAACGCATTCAGGGTGTTAAGAATGAGAAGGGTATTTGGATTTCTCCTGCCTTTCCTAAGATCATCTATGCTCTTGAAGAAGACAATATCAAAGAAGATAGTAAGTACTGGTGGCTCACAGAACTAGCAGCTAAATGTACTGCCAAGAGACTTGTTCCTGACTATATTTCTGAAAAGAAGATGCTGGAACTTAAAGGCTATTGCTTCCCTTCAATGGGATGTAGAAGCTTTCTTTCGCCTTGGTACGATAAGGATGGTAAAGCTAAATTCTATGGACGATTGACCTTTTGTTAAGTCGTCTTTAAACGGTGTGAACGTACAACAAAACGGTGTGGGATTAATTTCCTGCTAACGGTGGAACTCCAGAACGGACAATACCGTGCCACGCAATTCTATAACTACTTGCTTTGTAGGGACATTATGGAAACTATTGTAATTAACGGAAAAACATTTAAAGCTTATGATGACATGTACTATGTAAGTGCTGATGGTCAAATCTATTCCACATATAGGCATAAATGCTTAAAGTGGGCTATAGATCATGATGGGTATCCTCGGGTAGATATTCATCAAAAGCACATCAAAGTACATAAACTAGTGTATCTTGTTTGGGGTTCTAAAGACCTTCAAGATAAACAGATTAATCATAAAGATGACAATAAAATGAACCCTCACATTGACAATCTTTACTTAGGTTCTCAAAAAGAAAATATTAAAGATTGTTGTGATAATGGTACTCGTGTAGGTAATACTAACTATCTCACAATCTATGATAAAGAGACTGATGAAATTTTAAGTTTTACCCCGATTACTAAGTTCATTGAATATTGTGGGCATCCTGCACAAAATGGTTCCGTAAAAAGAATGTTTACTCGCAATTGGTTTAAAAAGCGTTATGACATTCTTGATTATTGCAATGTTGCAGGTGTAACGACTAATCCTGATGAATGTAAGGATGTAGGGCAGATTCTTGTTACTGCTCGAAGTGTACCGCTATGAGAAATCATAGAAGAGATAGTCTATTCCCTGTAGGAATACAGGGTGATAAAGTTAACCAAGGTGTCTGTACTTTGAATCTTCCATACATTGCTCTTGAATCTAAAAAGAACAAGGAAGATTTTTACAAGACTCTTGATAAGTATTTGAACATTGCTCATTTGGCTCTTCAATGCAGACACTCTAGGCTTCTAAATACACCTGTAGAGACTAGTCCTACTCATTGGATGTATGGTGCCCTAGGAAGGCTTCCTAAAGGCTCTACAATCAACGAATTGCTCCTAGGGGGCTATTCCTCTATCTCCTTAGGTTATGCAGGGCTCTACGAGGCTTCTATGGCTATCCTAGGGAAGTCTCATACTACCCCGGAAGGTAAAGCTTTTGCCTTGGGAGTTCTAAAGCATATGAACCAGGCTTGTGATAAATGGAAAGCAGAGGAGGGTATCGGTTATTCCCTTTATGGTACTCCGATTGAATCTACTACCTATAAATTTGCACAAGCTCTTAAAAGAGACTTTGGTGAAATTAAAAAAGTCTCTGACCATGAATACATTACTAACTCATACCATGTAAATGTAAGAGAACATATTGATCCATTCACTAAGCTTAAGCTTGAAAGTGAATTCCAAGAATTGAGCCAAGGTGGTTGTATTTCTTACATTGAAACTTCTAATCTTCAGAATAACATTCCTGCTGTACTTGAAGTTATCAAGTTTATATACGAAAACATCATGTATGCAGAGTTGAATACTAAGTCTGACTATTGTCAGGTCTGTGGTTCAACTGATGAAATTCAGATTGTTGAAGAGAATGGTAAGTTGATTTGGCAATGTTCTCACTGTGGCAACAGAGATCAAGCAAAGATGAATGTTATTCGTCGTACTTGCGGGTATTTGGGAAGTAATTTCTGGAACCAAGGTAGAACACAAGAAATACGAGATAGATATGTTCATCTTGGAAATAGAGAAACCCTTGAATTGAAATGACAGCACACATTAACCGTGTAACGATTAATGATACTGCTAATGGCCCTGGGATCAGAGTAGTTGTTTGGTTCCAGGGTTGTGAACATCACTGTAAGCATTGTCACAATCCTGAGACTTGGAATCCTACAAAGGGAATTCCACTTACCTTGGTACAAATTAATCAAATCTTAGATGCTTGTGATAAACCTTACATAGCAGGTATCACTCTCTCTGGAGGTGATCCTTTCCATCCTATGAATGAATGGACTGCTTTAAATCTAATACTAAATTTCAGAAGAAGGTTTAAACAGACTAAAACTATTTGGGTATGGACTGGTTACACTTGGGAAGAACTTGAAGATAAAGAAGAACATTTAGGTTACTTTAATATGAAAAGTAGCCCTATTAGTATGATAGATGTTCTTGTAGATGGAAAGTTCATTGCGGAACAGAAAGATATTTCTCTTTCTTACTGTGGTTCTAAGAACCAGAGAGTAATAGATGTATTTAAATCCATTTGTAAAAATAAGGTAGTTTTATGGCAGCAAGATTCTTTGAAGCCTGTAAAGGGTATAAAACAGAAGATATTCAATTACCTAAAAGGAGTACTGAGAACTCTGCAGGTTATGATTTTCTCTCTGTTGAAGACACCATCATCCCCAGCTTCTGGTCAAACTTCTTCAAACTGATTACTGGTAAACATATTGAACCTGTACTTGTTAAGACTGGTGTTAAAGCAAAAATGAGATCTAATGAAGCTTTGATGCTTTATAACCGTAGTTCTAACCCAAAGCGAGGTTTGATCCTTGCTAATGGTGTTGGTGTAGTGGATTCAGACTATTACTCCAATTCCCAGAATGATGGTGAAATCTGCTTTGCTTTTTTCAGTCTGTTTCCTTGGAAAGTAACTCTCCTTAAGGGAACTAAAATTGGCCAAGGTGTTTTCCAAACCTTCTTAAAGACTGATGAAGATAAAGCTTCTGGTAAACGTGAAGGTGGTTTTGGAAGTACAGGATCATGATTTACGCTTGATTGGATGCTTCAACTTCAGTAAGAATACGAAGCATACTGAAAGTAATTCTCCACGTACCCTATGTGACTTATGAATATAAAGTTGTTTACTGGCTCAATATTGCTCACTAGCTTTATAGGTGGTTGCATAGGGTACACCTTAGCATCTGCTCATTACCAAAGTGAGATGCTTAAGGCTTATGATTCTTACAAAGCTTCTGTGGACACTGCTAGAACCAAAGAGAAGGAATGGCAACTTCTTGCCATAAAAAAAGATGAAGAATACCAAAAGAGGATTTCTGATATGCAATCTTCTAATGATGAGCTGGTTAACAGGTTGCGCAAGCAACTCAGTGAGCTTACCCTCAGAGTGTCCACAACTTCCCAATCCTCCAGTAAGTCTCATGGTTCCTCCAGAGAAACCAACTTATCAAAGTCAGTTGGAGACCTTGTTGAATTCTCTAGCAAATGCTCTAAAAGAACAGACGAATTGATAATTCAACTGGAATCTCTACAGCAATGGGTAAAGGAAAGCCATGAGTAAACTTCAAGCTTTAGCTACTCTTGTAGGGATGAGCAAAGAATACGAAGAAGAGGTTCACTATTTAGAAGAGGCTCTTCAATATATTCGAGGAGCTAAACACAGAGTTTATCAAACATGTAATTCTTTGGGTATTGATAGTACTGATCCTGATGACAGTTTCTGGAAGAAAAATCCTCTTCAATGCAAAGCTATTCTTAATTTAGATATAGCTGAAGAACGCATAAAGAAATTTACAGAAGGGATTCTTAAGTATGAGTGAGGGTTATATTAAGCAAGTAGAGGGGATTTAAACTTCTTAGACTAAAAAATCCCTGATAAACTTAACGCTACTTTAGAATAAAGAGAATTACCATGTTGGACATCTTACAAATCATAAATACTTATGTATGGAATATCTTAGGAGTGTTTATAGGTATTCCTCTTCTTACTGCTATAGCTTTCTCAGCTATAATCACAATTGTTGGTTTAATAACTATTCCATTTACTTTTAGGAAACATAATGGACAATAAAGAACTCCATGATGGTATTACTCGTATGACTCTTCTGGTGCAGATTCTTAAGGAACTAGAAAAGGAATTGGACAAGAAGGAAAAGGTTAAAGAAAAAGAAAAAGAAAAGTGTGAACTTGAACAGGCAGAACAAGAAGAAGAGCCAAAAGTTCAGTGGATGACCTTTGCTGAAGCCCTTGCAGAACTCCAGAATCGTGCTACTAATAGCTATATGATTCGTACAGATTGGGTTAACAAAGTGGTGTTTATCTCTTCCACTGAATCAGATGCAGATGCTTTCTATCTGGCTCAGTCTTACCTGGATGAAGACGGTAAGATTATGGGAAATTACATCCGTCCTTACCATGTTACTGATGCTGATCTTTTTGAATGGGAATGGTCAGTAGTTGATGAAGATTATGAAGCTTAGTCTTTAAAATAAATTTAAGCCCTCCAAATGGAGGGCTTTTTTATTTTTCTAGCTTCCTAAGACAACTGCTAGAGGATGAAGATTTATTGCTCTATACATAGAATCAAAACCTAAGGATGCTCCAAGATTCCCTCCAAGAAGCTTAGATACAATGTTATCTGATAGAGGTGTACCAGGTAACCCTACTTCAGATTCAAAAAGAGTACCTAAAACCATAGTACTTGGGTTCATAAGCATAGAAAGCTGACAAGCAGCGAGCATTCTCATCTTAAAAGTCATGAACCAAGTAAGGCCAATTCTATTTAACCAATCTCTTGTAGGGCCTACAAATTGATCATAGTCAACAAAGAGAGTAGATACTACATTTCGAGCTAAATCTTTTTGCATAGGTACTTTCTTATGTTCTGTAAGGTATCTATAACCTACAGCCTTAGCTAACCAGTCCCCATAATTTGTAAACTTAGCAAGAGCTTGGAAGGTATCTGAATCCTTTGTCATAAGAGCATTCTTAACAAAGGTCTTCATATTGGCAGGAATTTTTTCATCAGTAATAGCTTCCAGCCAATTATTAGTTTTCATCTTAATAAGTTCAATGGAATCATAAGTCGTACCATTGTTATCAATTGTAGAGTATTCACCTTCTTCAATTAATTTATAGATAGGGAGATTCTTATAGGCTAATTGAATCTGTTCAATCTTTTTTGTAAGTTCTAATTTTTTTGATTCATCAGACGTACTTAATCTCTCTGCTTCAAGAGACATTTCTTGCTTTCTAAGTCTATTGTACTTTTCAGTATCAACATAGCATTCCTTAAAGAGTCTCCACATTTCAGCAGGAGGAATCATAAGGGTAAACCCTAATGTGAAGATATTGCCTATAGCATTCATTAAAGGAATGATTCCTGAACGAATGATTATGGTCTCTCTTGACCATGTAGCAGCACCCATAAGAAGAGATTCCGCTCTACTTAAATAAGCTCTAGCTTTTCCATTAGGAACCAAGGCATCAAGAATCTTCACCAACACTTGAGACATCTGCCTAGGAAATAAAAAGTTTCCATCCCACATATCTCCAATAGACATCTTGTAATATCCTAGATACGTCCAAACTTCATCTTTTCTAATGTAGCAATGGTTACCATCAAAAGTATCTAATAGTCTTTGTTTAGTCTTATTATCTAGTCTAGATACAGCTCTTTGAATATATTTATTCTTAGAATTGAAAATATCTTCAAATTGACGCTTTTTAACTTGATCTGGAGCATTTTCATAGTCTTCTTTAAGAAGCTTTACAGCATCAAGCATAATACCTTTAGCAAGAGTCTCTCTTTCTTGTCTTGCTTTATACTGAGCTAACCCTGTAAAGACATCATTAGAACCATCCACATAGTCTACTCTGTCAGCTTTAGGAATAGCTCTCTCATAGCCTATAGTCTTACCTTGAGAATTTCTAATAGGAATATAATTGAAATCTTTTCCTAGTTCATGGGCTCTTTTAGAGAGTTCATTAACTATAGCTTTATCATAAATAGTAGAACCTGCTATTTCTCCTGGAGCATTCTTATTAACCTGCCAACCAAAAGCAGTCTGATTAATACACTGAAAGATGCCTTCTTGAGCATCTTTTATGTTACTCCAAGAGTCATACATTCTATATACTGGCTCTCCTTCTATCTCAGAACCTTTTAACTTACCTAAGTTTTTAAAACCTCTACTAGTGTAGTTTTGTACTTTAGATGCAGGAACTAATCTATACGTCCCCTTAGGTACTGCACCTTTAGGGAACCAACCAAATCTAGCATTGTATTTCCAATTAGAGTTTCTAAGTTCTTGAACTCTTTGATGCTCTGCTTCAAGAGTTTCCTTTATAGAATTAAAGAGACGTTCCATTCCTTTAGAATCATTCTTAAAGTAGTTAGAAAGCTCTTTTCTATCACCTTCTGTTAAATATTGAAGGTTATATAAGATAACTAAATTTCTAATATCAGCTATAAGAGTTTCAGATACTCTTTCTTTATCTAAGTTATAAAGAGGTGCATCTACTTCATCCCATAGATAAGCTATAGCCTCCGGGTTAGTAAGAAGATTCACTCCTGGCTTACCATCACCCATAGTGTAATTAGCCAGTTGCCTTGCTTTTGCTAAATAAGTATTTCCTAGTGTTTTATTTTGATTAAGAATCTTATTCTCTACTTCTTGGGTCTTACTAAGAAGCTTTTGAGTATCTGTAAGAACATTTTGAGCCAAAGAATAATCAAGATAAACTACACTAGTAGTAGCAAGTGTTCTATGTAGAAACTTCTTATCTTGTAACTTTAACTTTCTATTAAAATTGTTTATAAGTTCCTTTGGAAGAGTGTCTAGAAGGAACTTTCTGTTTTTATCTATAAAACCTTTAATACTCTTAAGAAGTGTCTGCACAGAAGTATTAGAAGGAACCCTTCCATAAGCATCTCTAACCCATTCAATTAAACCTATAGGTAAGAAAGTATTAGTAGCATTCCTTGCTCTTTCTCCAAGAGTGTTATGAAGAGTCACTGGTGTTGAAGTAACTACTTTAGCAGTTTCCTTAAGATCACTCAACTTTAGTCTACTTAGTAGTCCAGGAGACAAAGCAGCTATAACCAATCCTTGATCCAGAGGATTAGTTAAGGTCTCCAACATCTTATTAACAGTATCTCCCAAAGTCTCAGCTTCATTTACTGAAGCTCTATAAGCATCTTGTACAAGCTGAGAAGTATTAGCAGCTTGTACTTTTTGATCATTTAGAGCATTAAGAATAAGATTCCCAGAAGACTCCATAAACCTAGAGAAAGTGCCCTTAGGAGCCTCTGGAATAGCTTTCTCTGGGTCAACAGATACTTTTCCAAGAGCTTCATTAATCTCAGGATTGGTATAAGCAATAGCGTAGAATAAAGCAGGCTTCTGAAAAACAAGAGACTTTGTAGCATCCTTAACAAAAGTCTTGGGTCTTTGAGCAGAAACTTCTTCTCTTGTTATTGGATCAGAGCCAGTAAGAATACTGTACATTTTTACAGAGTATTCTTGCTCTTCCTGTGTAGCAGCATTCTTATCTTTAATCAAAAAATAAGGATCAAGGTCTTTTACTACATTTAAATAGTTTTCAGTGAGCTCTTTTCTCTGGGAGGGTTTAAAAAAAGTATCCTTTTGGAAATCTGCTGCAAGAGAAGCTACTTCAGAAGGATTCTTTAAACCTGGTACCTTCTGAAGAACACTCTCTAGATCTTTAGTGTATTCTTGGATTGTTTCAAGTTCTTTACTCGCATCTAAAGTAGCTTCTTTTAATCCTTTAGGAGCTAATGATCTTAACCATTTAGGAACATTTTCTAAAGAATCTGAAAAATTTTCAAAGGCTCTATCTGTATAAACTCTCTTAGCTAGGGTATCTAATTCAGTCTTACCCTTTAAATACCCTGTAATACCAAGATTTAACTCAGCATTCTTAGAAAACTTTAGGCTATTTCTAATAATAGGCTTAGCAGCTTTTTGAGCTTCTTCAAAAGCTTTTTGGATAGCTGTAGGTTCAGTGACCTTATCTTCTTTCCTAGGTTCCGGCTTCTTACCCTTAGGATTGTCAAGAAGAACCAGAGTGTTCACACCATAATAGGTTAAGAAGTCTCTAGTATCCTTGTATTTCTCAAAATGCTTCTTACTGGCATCAGTATCAAGAATCTGATCCATAGGTGAACCAGTAACAATACTTAGAAGAGCCTTCCATGCTTCAGTAGCAATCTCTCTGATCTTATCAAAGAGTTTCTGAAGATTTCCTTGATGCTTCTTAGCTTGTCTATTAGTTAGTTGAACTCCTGCAAGAGCATTGAAGAGCTCATGATTAGAAAGGATATAGGCTAAAGATTCATCAATTCTTTCTGCTTTATCTTTGATAGACAGAAGTTTATTGAATTCTTCAACAATCTTAGGAGCTACTTGAGCCATAGCCTCTATCTGGCCAGGAAGATCATTTAAGAGCTTTTCAAGATTCTCAAGAGCAATTCTTGTAGCAGTAGGCACACTCTTTGGATTATCCACCCAATTTTGAATCTTTCTTGATAGAGCAGCATGAAGAAGCTCATGTACTATCACTTCTTGGTTCCGAAGATCATTATTTACATTGTTCTTATTTTGAGAAACAATGTAGATACCCTTGCCTTCAATGAAGATGCCTTGTTGAGCATCTTTATCAAAGTACTTTCTAACATCTTCAGGAAGAGCATCTCTATTTTCATATATAAAGACAGGAATATTTCTTGGAAGAATTCTTTGTAGCTTCTGAAAGATATTCCCAAAGATGCTATTTGCTTTGAACTGGTTCCCTACAGAAGTAATAGCATTATTTATAGCTGAAACAGGTAATTGTGTATTCTTAGTGATATGAGGTGTATGGTCAGGAACATCTAAATGTTTTTCCTTACCAATAGCCTCATCCATTAATGCCTTGGATTCTGCATCAAGAGTTCTAACAGCTGTATTAGCCTCTGTTCTATGAGTTAATATCTGCCATTTATTAAACTCTTCCTTAGTGATCTTTTTATCATCTAAGAACTTCTGTGCAATCTCATTAGCTTCTGTTGCACAATAAGCAGATAGAAGTTGAGCAAAATTCTCAAACTTATTAGCTGTAAGGTTATTAACTTTCTTTAAGAGATTACCAACATCTTCAGAAGATAGAGTCTTACCAAACTTGAAAGGTGTAGAAGCACCCGACATGTGATGGAATGTCTGAGGAAGATGATCCATCACTTCATGATTGATCTGTTCATTCAGAACCATCCCATCAACCATATCAAAGAAGTGTTCTACAAGATATTTAATCTTGGTATCAATACCAACTTCTGTATATTGCTTATTGCTAAAAATAGTTTCTCTAGCTTTAAAGATAGAAGGATCAAAAACTACATTTCTTTCAAACTGAGTTAATGTTCTCGTAAGCTGATACCGTGAATTTCTAAAGAGAGCTTGTTCTTCCTTGTTCATCTTGGTTCCATCAGGAAGAATCCCATTGACCATATCAGCCACAGCATGACTGAATGCTTTCTTTGGAGAAGCATCCTTAGAGTATCTTGGATAAGTTCTTTGTAGATAAGAACCAATAGAATCTATCTTCTGAACAATCTGCTTAATGGGCTTCTGAGTGGAAGCATTCTTAGCACCTTCATTAGCTGCCTGTGAGACTTCTGCAAGCTTTGTAATGGCTGTATACATACCATCAAAGACTTGTCCGAAGACACCATCGGTAGCTGTTAGAAGATGATATGCTGTAGAAGTATCCCCTAGACCTTGAGTGACTAGGGCACCAAATGCAACACCAATATCATCTAAATGTTCAACTGAGTTATAAACAGTTGTAGCAGAATGCTTGCCCTTGTAAAGAGGTTCTCCTTCAGGAATATATTGAGACCTTTCAGCTAAAACTCTAGCACCACCCTTAAAGATGATATTAGGCTGGATATGATTTTGAATTCTTTGTCTTGCAGCAAATCTTTTACTCTGAGTTTGGTTTTTAAGATTTCTGAATGAGTAAGTTTCAGCGGTTCTGGCAATAGCATTGGCTATATTACCGAACATCATTGGAACTTTAGCGGCTGTAAGAGCATCCGCACCCACTGCATTAACAATAGAAGCATAAACTGGTTCACCAAAAATAGGCATTAAGAGATCAACAAGTTGTTCTCTACCAGTTTCTGTAAGTTCAAAATTTTGAAGAAAGTCTGTTTTGGTAGCTTCCCCTAGCAAATCTTTTGAATTTCCACCACTTGCAAAGATAACACCATTCTTTGTGGTTTCTATGCGTTCAAATTGATTAAGTAAAATTTTAGGTAAAGCCGTAACTTTACTTGCTAAAATTACTGGACTGTCATTTATAAACTTATAACTATAGGTACCAGAGTCCCAATCAAATTTTCTTTCAGCTTGCACACTGAATAGATCGACTAAAGCTTCTCTAATTTCAGCATACTGGTCCAAGTACTGTCGACGATTCTTTTGATCTCTACTGTCTAAATTAGAAAGAATATTAGAGAACTTACCATTTAAGCCATCTTTCCCATAGGCACCATCAAAGAGCATGTCTACCAATTGGTTAGTAGTACCTCTAAGACCAGAACCATAGAGAATAATAGTGCTCATCTTCTTAGAGATATTCTTATGGAACTGAATAGCATCTTTCTTACCCTTATAGAAAGCATCTAGATCCCCTGAGATTAGCCCTAAAGTACTAAAGAGTTTCATGAGTGCTTTAGTAGCTTTTAGGACTCTTTCAGCTGCTTTAGCATCCACATCACTTCGAGTAGTCTTGATAGTTTCCTGTAGATTCTGGATTCTCTTAAACATAGAATCTGCAAGAGAAGCACCTACCTTAGCATGAAGGTTAAAACCACCAGTACCAAAATACCTAGATTCCTTGGTTCCCTCTGTAAGAATATCCTGAGAAGTTGTATCAAGAACAGGAATAAACCCTGTTTCTGCAAGAATCTGAATAAACTCTGGGGTAATAGCATTAATGGCTATACCAAAAAGTCTATTGATGTATGCAGGGCCATCTGATAAACCGTCAATTTCTAAGAAGATATGAGGGACAAAATTACTCTTATCTTCTGTATGGTAACGGTTCATTTCAATAAGAGCATTGAAGGATTCAGGTTTAGTAATTGAATAAGCTTTGTCTCCAAACTTAGCTTTCTGATCTTCATTAAACTTTTGAATGTATTGGGCAAGAGTATCTATCTCCTGGTTCGTAAGAGGGGATACTTCGCTAGAATCTAAAGATAATCCTTGAACCTTATCAAAGACCTTCTTTACATCTGCTGGGAGAGTTTTAGCAAAGTCAATAGCTGCATCTACTTGTGCTTCATAAGAAGCTAGATGAGTGCCACCAACATTCTGACCCAACTTTTGAGCTAGAGTGATCTTCCAAGCATTCAGCATATCCTTATTATTAAGGTCTACTGCTTTACCATCTGTAACCATCAATGCTTGACGAAGAAGAGTACTGCTTTGATAAGTAGCAGCACCTTGTTGCATAATACGACCATTGACAATAGCTCGATTATCAAAAAAGACTTTTATATTTTCTACCTTGGTGCCATCTTCTCTGTTATCAATGATTGTAGAGAGAACATCCAAAGCAGTCTGGTTGGTTAATTCTCTACCTTTACGTGTAATCCAAGCATCTTTAGTAAAGAATTTTCTATCTTCCATACCATTAGCAGTACCACTAAATAGACGAGTAATACCTGATGCACCTAAAGCTAAGGCAAACTTAGCCATAGGTACATTAATAGTATGAGCAATAGAATTAACTTTCTTAAGAGCTTCCTTTGCCTTATCACTTACCTTAGCAGTGGTTCCTACAACAGTATCATTGACTTCAGTAGGCTTATAGTGAACCACATTCTTCATCTGAGGATTCAGAATCTGATCCAGAATACCAGCACTTTCTTGAAAGAGATGGTCTAAGTCTTTGTTAGCCACTCTAAGAAATTCAACTTCTCTTGTAGTAACTTTTTCAGTATGCTTTTCTTGGTCATAAGAAGCTTCTCTTACAAATTGTTTCTCAACTGTAAGAATTCCAGAATCAATCATTGCATCAGCAATCTTACCTGCCAACTGAGCAAAGGGCTTTGCAACTTCCTCAGGATTAACAGAATCCTTAGCAATGACCCCCATCATCTTCTGAAGGTTAGTGGTGAGATTCATCATTGCAGCAGGTGCAAGATAACCATAGACTTGAGCATTCTGAGCAAGTCTCTGATTCAATGATGGATCAATGCCATATTTTCTGCATTCGTCATCGTTCAAAGGATGTCTATAAGCACTGACAGTAGCTAACCAATGAGCACCAACAACAGCTACAACTTGCTTATGTTCAGGCTTAATCTTTCCATCTTGTAAGAAGATTCCTTCAAGTTCTTTATTGCCTTCTACAGCTTTTTCAAACACGGGAAGAAAGGTCTTAGAGTATTCACTCTCAGGATTTAAGATAGCAAGAATTTGACCGGCTAAGCCATCATTCTTATCCAAGAAAGACTTATTAGTATCAACAGGTTTATCCTCCTTGAAAGCTTTTCTAAGAAGAGACTTCTTATTGGTAGAACCAATCTGAGAAAGATACTTATCAAAAGCTTCTTTACTCTTTAGAAGATTACTAATAGAAACTAATGGATTATCTTCTGTAAGCAGATAAAAAGGACGAGTAACAGCCTGAACCTTATCACCTAAGGAACCAAGCTTACTAGTTACCTTCTGGTTTATGTCAGAAGTAGCAAGGTCTTGAACTTCAATTTCACCTGATTCAGGATTCAATGAAGCTACCTTCTTATGGGCTTTAAGAAGCTTCATTCCATACAGAGCATCACTACCTTTAGAGGAATAAAGAAGGTCTACAGCATGACGAACAGAACCATTGGTAACAGAAATATCTGTACCCTTAGGGAAGAAGGGAGAAAATTCTTTTGCAAGTGCTTGATTTTTTTCTTCGACTGTTACATTAGGTTTTGCAAAAATTTTTTGAGCATCATCAGAAAGAAGTCTGATTTTCCTTCCTACTTGTAAAGCCGCTCCTTGAGAGGTGTTTACAACACTAAATAATTGTGCTTGATTCCCATCAACACTCAGAATAAAAGATTCTGGTTCTACTGATTGAGTTGTAGATTCTGGAATTTCTTGTAAGGATTCTGAAGCTTTTTTAGTTAATTCAGGAGATAAATCTGTTGAAATATCTTTTCTGTTACCTAAGTTTTCTTTAATAACACTTTTTAATACTTCATGCGTTTTTGGGGTATCCAGACTTTTTACTTGATCTGATGAAAGTGTACTTAAAAATGTATCAATACTCTCAGGAGTATTAATTTTAAGGTAATCATTTAATTCCTGCTTTTCTTCATCAGTGAATTTATATTCTGGATTTTCTTGAGATTTCTTGGCAACAGGAAGTATTTTTTCAACAATTACTTGATTTGTCTTTTCAATAAGATTTAAATATCCATCTAAAGCTTTTTGTTTTTGCTGTAAAACATTGTCTTTAGCTTCTTTATCTAAATTATCAGGTATTTCAGATTGTTCTACTTGTTGCCTCTTAGCATTCAATTCCTGCACATGAGAAACAAGATCAGAAACAGAACTATTATTTTTATTAAGAATTTCTTGATTCTTCTTAACAGTTTCAGGCAATTGGGACATTGCCCCTGAAAGACCATCTGTTTGACCTTCTTTAAGAACCTCAGCAACAGTAGGAGCTTCTTTAGCTACTTCTTTAGCTTCTGTAACTTCTTGATGATTTTGGTAGGCTTGAGAAGCATTTTGAACTGCACTTGAAGTTGCACGGGCAACAGCAGTACCCGCAATATGAGTGCCTCCAAGAGCACCTGTACCTAATAGAGCCTGCCCACCTGCTTCACCAACACTTTCCCATTCATCTTGGTTCTTATCAGCACGTTTAATACCAATATTCTGTTGGTACTGACCAGACATTTCAGTTAGGGGTTCTTCAAGGGCATCCTTAGTAGCATCTGCAAGAGCAGAAGAAATCTTATTCTTAGCCAGTCCCCCTGGGGTAACCCACTTCATAAACCCAGCAGATAGGGGGCTTAAACCAGCAGCAGAAAGTCCTTGCTTAGTCCCAACAGAGTCAGCAATATCAAAATCAAATTGATTTTTAACTTCTTCAGCGGCCTTCAAAAGTTTATCTGTATCATTAAGAACATCTGGATGTTCTGTAATGTAGCTTTGAAGTCTTTCTTGATATTCTGGAGAATTCTGAAGAAGATTTTCAACTGAGTACTTTGGATCAGTCTTTAATTGTTCTAAGACTTGCCCTGAAGCACTGCCACCTTCCATGAGACCATTAGCAATAGCCCATGCAGAGAGGTTTTTAGCAGCTTCTACTTTTACAGGATTAACATTAGCAACAACTGAAGCAGCCTTCCCTAATAAAGAGGCTCCTTGAACTTTAGTAGCTGCTTGTATAGCTTTTTCTGCTAAATATCCAGTACCTTTAGCGGCAATACCACCAGTTAAAAGAGCAGGTAGTACAGAACCAAATGTATTAGAAGCAGATTCTGCATACTGTCCTGTAGTAAGAGCATTATGAATAGCATTAGAACCTTCAGAAGCTAAACGTCGCATAGTAGCAACGTTTTCACCTATACCTGATTGAATATCCTCTTCAAAGTGTCTTTGGGCTATTCTAGTGTCGGCTGCTTGTTTAATACTATAAGCATCCCTTGCAGCTTTGGTATGAACATCCGCACTATCTTCAACTGCTTTTCTAATATATTGAGAAGCTTTTGATAAACCTTCCCTGGTTCCTTCAGTTATAGATTTATTAGGAAGAAGTCCAACAGCACCTTGAATAGTATCTAAGCCAGCACTAACAATACCACCACCCAGAGACTTTAAGGCATCTGCAGAAAGGAGGCTTGTTTGATTTCCTAAAGCTCGATTAGACCAATAATTATTAGCAGTATTTTTACCTGTGTTTGCAGCTTGAAGATTACTGGAACCATATTTAGCAGCAAAAGCACCATATGAGAGACGGTCATAGTCTCTTGCTATTTGGTTCTGTTCAGGAGTGACTTCGTTACCTAAGCGATCTTGCAGGATAGCTTCTTGAACGAATTCAGGAGAGATGTTTGATTGAGGAGTTGGAGCAGAGGGGGCTAAAGCTTCAGCTATTAAAGTACGAGCATTAAAAATGTCTGGGGTAGTAGTATCAGCCATAAAGACAAATTAGTAAGATTAATTTGTCAGTATTTTAACACTACTACCTGTAATCAACTATTCCAATATTTCTTTAGGAATATTTGGATTATCTTCTAGATTCTTCATCATAGCCCTAATTTTAGCTTCTATTTCTTGCTTATCTTTTTTATCTTTTGGAGGCTTTGAAACATTACCTTTTGGTGGAACACGTCTTGAGGCTAAATCTGCTAATGCTGAATAAGTAACTGTGTCATTTAAAAGTCCTTCATTTACAACAGAAGATAATCGTCTTCTAGCTCTTTTAGCTGTTTCTTGGGTTATCCTGTCTGAAGAATTTTCATAAGACTTCCATTTAATATCTTTCGCGGCTATATTAGCGCGTTCAACATCAATATTTCGTTTTAATGCTGCATCCACTATTGGAGTATATTTTTGATACTCTAAGGCATCTTTAACTATATCTCTGCCTTTGCCATTAAGATAAGCATCAATAACTGTGTAATCTGGTAGGTAATTTTTAAATATCATACCACCATTACTCATAGCATCATAAGCAATAGCAGCTGCACTTGCATAAGATAACCCTGGATTTCTCTGTTGAATATATCTAGCAGCTTCTTTATAGGCGGTTTTAGCTTTACCATAATCAGCTTGGAAGCTGATTCCATCTGCATTAGTTGTAGCTTTTAAATCTTCAGCAAGATGCTTATCTACCCATTCCAAGGTCTCCTTTTCAGACATTCCTTCTCTCATAGAATAAGGAAGTGTCTTTCCTAGGTCATTTAAATAAGCCTTAGCATTCTGAGCTGCTGTATCCCAATTAGAGCTCTTAAACTTAATATCTTTAGGAATACCTGAAGATTCTCTAAATAGATCAAATGTACCTGCTTCAGGACTCAGAGCATTAGTTACAGCTGCTTTAGTTCTTGGATCAGAATACGAATTGATGATTTCATACTTAGCTGATGCAAGTGCTTCAGGGTCCCCACCAAGTTGAGCAGTAATAGTAGCTAACTTAGCTTTAGCAGCATCTACAGCTTGCAGTACTTGTCTATCCTTTTGACCTTGATTGAAAACAATTTGGTCTCTTCTAGCTTGAGCTTGACGCATAGCAAGTTCTTCAGCACTTCTTGCATCAGCATTCTTGGCTCTCCATTCATCATTGAGACCCTTCATTAGATCATCTACTTTAGCATTCTCAAAATCATTATTGCTAAAGCGAGAATCATTTCTAATTTGTCCCAATGCTTCTTCAGGAGTCAAACCTCCTAGAACTCCATGACGAATCAGATCACGTACATTGTTAGCTCTTTCAGAGGCAAAAGCTTGTTCCCCTTGGTTCACTAACTTAGCTAGATTACCAAAGATACTTGGCCTATTAGCAGTTGCTTGGGCAGCTAATTCATAAGCTCTGGTATCTACAGGACTTATGTTTTTAATTTGAGTAATTGGTAAAGACATAGCTTAACCCAAGGAATTGTACTGTCTTAATTGATTTTTCTGAGCTTCTAGGTTATTTGGGTTATATCCAATAGTCTGACCTGCTTGACTTAATTGGTTCAGAGAAGCTAAAGAATCTTGTGCTACCCCAGCACCAAAATCAGAAGACCACCCATTAGCCATTCTGGCTCTGGTCATCAAATCATTTCCTAGAGCAGTAGCATTGGTACCAAAGTTAGCTCGTTGGGTATTTCTAGCATCTTCTAGAGCTTGTCTTCGAATAGCTAAAGTAGCTTTATTGTTACGATAATTCTCCAACATATTCAAAGCACCTAGAGCTAAATCTGCATAAGATCTAGCATTGGGCCCTGAACCATGAGGAGTAGTAAAATCATCCCAACCTTGTTTAAAAGTATCCCACCAACTAGAACCAGCTTGAGTACCTGTAGAGCCTAGCCCCAAAGTATTAGAAGGTATTTTTAAACCATAGTTAGTGTTGTAACCTGAATTTAATGAAATTGGTGGCAGAGAGTCTTCTAAAAAAGAATATCTAAGCAACAAATTATCTGGAAACATAATAGGAATTCCTAAAACTTATAAGTATGATAATTCTAAATATTTACCTAATAATTGTCGAAGTTTCTGTAAATGTAAGGGAATAATCCATTTGAGTATAGAACAACTGATAGGGTTCATACCCATCCATACTTAATTGGCTATCTACAAAGGTTGTAACAGAACCTAAAACGCTCTTTAATTGATCATGTCCTGTAGTAGTAGCCATAGAAAGGAATGCTTCAGGGGACATAGAAATAGCATCTGGAAACATCTGAATCATTCTTCCTAAGCAAGCTTGCATCTTACAAACAAACTCAGCTGTAACAGTTGAACCTCTCATCTGATTCAACATATCTAGAACTCTATTGGCAGCTGCATACTTATCAGCAAACTCTTGATAATCATTTTCAAGATTAGCCATCTTATGATATTGCTGTTCTGCCATAGTAAGATTAATGAGATTCATATAGGTCATAGGATTAGTTAGTACAGCTCCTAAGCTTGCCTCTATAACTCTACCCATAGAAAAGTTTTTATTTGCCTCTTTAATAGCTTCTTGTCTCATATTGGAAGAAGCCTCTTGGCCAATAACCTCTGTCCCTAAAAAGCTACTTCCGTTCCATAAATTAGAAGCTCCTTGGAAAAGCCCACCTACAACACCAGAAATAGCACCAGAAATAGCCCCTGTTTTAAGAGATTTTCCTAAACTATTTCCTGCTATTAAAGAGCTACCAGTACCAGAAATAAATCCAGACACAGCCCCTGAAGCAGTAGTTCCAGCTATAGAACCATAAGAAGAACTTACAGTACCTCCAACATATCCCCCAGCAAGAGAAGCTACACCAGCTACAGCACCTTCAGCTGCACCCTTCATAATGGCCTGTTCTAGAGAATAACCAGCTCTTAGGTACTCAGCAGCGGTAATAGTTGCATAAATAGTAATACAAATAGCCCATATAATCCAACCAATTATTGGTATTTTAAAACAGATAGTTGCAACCCATATAAGAATAGTCTTAATAATTACTAAAGACCATTTATAAATAGAATTACCTAAAGATTCTCCAAAGATAGTACAAAGAATCTTTTGAGTAAGTTCTAATATTTTAGCTGTAAGAAGTACTACACCTATAGTAAAAAATATAACTGAAACTATTCCTATAGGACATATTATTGCAACTGTAAATGATAGTAGTACAGAGAACCAACCATGTTGATACCAACGTACTTTCTTCTTTTCCCAACAATTACAAACTAGATATTGACACCCATAAGAAATATCTACTTCATAAGGGACACCTATTTCATAGAAAGTACTTTGTTCAAGAGGAACAATAAAAGCAGAAGGTTCTCTTCCTGAATTTTTTACATAGCTAAAATTAAAAAGTGTGTACTCATCATAAGTTCCATCGGAATCTTCTTTAAATGAGTACTGAAGAGTATTTGTAGAATCAGATTCTTTTACTGCATCATAAGCATCTGTATATACTGTTTTACCCGCATAAACAAGGTTAGTCAGACCTAACCCTGCAAACATTACAAAGTGCCAACGATTCTCAGAAGATTGGTAACAGAATAGAGTTTCATTAATGTAACTCTCTCTTTGAACTACTTCATACTGAAGTTCATTACGCCCAGTATCTTCGTTATATATATAAATTAAATTACCTTCTGAGTCAGTTTTAGGGATGTACTCTGACCATGCATGCTTTAGAAGTCCTGCAAGAACTCCGTATTCTCCCACCTTAGCTTTTGGTTGCCATTTACCATTAGCTTCAAAATATTCTGCATGGCCCCAGTCATAAATAAGATTTAGATTAGAACTTGCGTTATATAACGTAAATCGAGTAAACCCAGTAGAACCTTCATCACCAATCTTTTTAAACACTGTGCCAAAGAATTTTCTAAGATTTCCTTGACCAGAGTAAGTAGATAAACCACCTGATACACCTTGAGGAGTTTCGCCATTCATTAGCTTGTAATTAACGTATATGTTATAGAAGAATTCAAACATATAACGTTGATCTGCTTTGTTCCTAGAATTAATAGAAACTCCAAGAATAATGGTCATGTAGTCAATATCATTTAAGCTACCTTTGCCACTCTTATTGATACCTTCTATAAGAATATTTTGTAGCTTTCCATAAGTATCTTTAGGCCCTAACTTAGCATCATAAAGATGTAGTTGTTTTAGAGCTTTCCCTATGTATTCTGCACTGGTTCCTGAATACCAACTTGTATTTGTTCTAACAGGAATTACAGGATAGAAAGTTCTTGAACCAGTAATACCATTATTCTTAATTAAATTATCAAGAGTCGTATTACCACTACCTTCTTGATAATCGTAGTAACCATACTGATATGTATAGGTGGTTATCTTTACTGGTTCACCTGTTTCAGGATCAACTACTACATTACCTTCAGCATCTACCTTATCAGTAATAGTCTCAGTAATAATAGAATATTCCATCTCAATGAATCTTGTTCTAGAAGCATTATTAGGAATCCTTCCTTCAATTACAGTACCATTTTTAAAGGTAGCTCTAATAGTATCTTCAGTAGGAAAAGATACTGTGTAATTTATTGCAGCAGATTCATAAAATAATTGAGCTTTACCTTGTTGGGTAGCAAGGTGTTTTAACCAGAAATCTTCAGAGAAGATATTTAAATTAGACTTATAAACTCTATAAGTATCATTAGGGTTAATACTTACATATTGCTTAGTAGCGATAGTAAGTATTTCATTGTCTAATTGAGCATCTGCATAAAAAGTAGCAGATATTTTACCCATGGTTCTATGGTAACCAGAGGAATCAGCCCAATTTAATAAACCTCTTATATCTCTCAAACGAGAGGTACCATAGTAATTCTTTAAGTACTCTGATTGTTCAATAGATGAATTAGAGGTGTAATCCAGTATGGCAGCCTCATAATTGTCTATTCTGTTTTTATCATCAAATAAAGGGAAGGTTGATGATGAAACATAATATTTAGTTTTAGACTTAAAAGGATTCCACCCCATTCTTCACCTATTAATTAGAGTCCATTGAGTTAGCAAGCTTGGTTATAGCAGCACCAATACCATTAGCATCTAAGCCTGTACCAGCAGCTGTAGCAGTAGACATAGACAATTGAGTAGCAAAAGAGTCTGCATAGATTTTTGCTGCTTTGATAATGGCATCCTTCTTAAAGGAAACAACCTGTTGTTGAAGTAGCTTATTCTGGTTCCCAGTGTACCCAGCTACATTCGTTGTACCATCAAGAAGTTTATCTGAGACCTGTGCATGAGCTTGTTCACCCTGTTCTCTAAGGAGAATTGTCTGCTTATCGGTTTGAGCCAATCCAAGAACAGTATTAGCATACTGAGCTTTATTAAGATGAGCTTGAGCTTGAGCAATAGCCAATTGAACCTTAGCAGTGTAAGCACCAATAGATGCTGTAATAGCCTGAGCTTGAGTGCCTAGAGCTTGGTAATAAGCATTGTCTCGACCCAGGAGGTACTGAACAGCACACTGGAGAGCTGTCTGTATAGATGCAATATAAGCTTTAGTGTATTCAGCACCAGAAATTCTTCCTTGCTGATACTCATAGTTTAAATGATCCTTCAGAGCTTTCATAATAATATCAAAGGTACCGTTACCTTCAATATAACCCTCTGTTAGAGAATCATTAGTGAGCTGTTCTGGAACCTTTTTAAGAGCTTCTGTGAGTCCTTCAGGAATCTTAAAAGCATCATCATTAAAATCTACACTAGGAATAGAAAAATCTAGCCCATCAGTGATACTGGAAAGGAGTTCTTTAGCTTGTGTGTCATTAGCCATAGGTAAAATAAAACCCTATTATCAATAAATAATAGGGTATTATAAAGTAGTAACAAGTAATCTAATTATTTACCATGAATACCATTCATTACAGCATCATCCAAGAATCTTTGGGCTGCTTCTTTATCAGCAAGACCATTAAGTACATCTAATTGTAATGGGCCTCCTTTTAGCATATCTATGTATTCTTGAACTGCCTTTGGAGTAGCAACGCCAATTCTAGGAGCTCTATCAGTTGCTTTTTCTAAATTTTCTTTTAGAGTATTCTGTAAAGTAGTGTACGCATCTAATTGGTTAATTTCTCTTCTATTAGAATCGTATAGTTGTTTGTAATCATGACGATCCATGAGAGTATCTAAAAGGATGTCAGACCAACCAGCATATCCTCCATGAGCTTTCTCATGATCTAAAGCCCATTGATGCTCTAAGTAGTCTTGGTACTCTTGAGCATTTTCAAAATCTTTTCTACCCTTTAAAGGATAATTTGGTGAATTTTCAAAATCTGGGTTTGTAGCAACCCCATAAAGAAACTCTTTTAAACTTGGCATATAAAAATAGCCCAATAGTTAATTATCAGGCTATTATATTAAATAATTAGATTATTAACTAATTATTCATCTGTTTCATCAATTCTATTACCAGCTGCTTGTTCCTTGGCTAGTTCTGCGAGTTCTTCCTTAGTAAGTTTAGGAAGCACTTCAATAGAGAATTCAGGAACCAATCTTTCTGTAGCAATAATCCGACCATTCACATTCTTAGTGGTTCTATTAACAAACTTCTTTTCCTTAAGAAAGTTGTAAATACAAAAAGGAACATGATAACCATTGGTATAGAACTTTGGTTCATAAGGTACAAACTTTCTAACCGTACCAATAACAGAATTAGCAATAGTAAAGATTTCGCCTGTCCAATTTTGTTTAGAAGGATTCATAACTGAGAGTCGAATTCTCACCAAAGCTAACTGCTTATCTCGTTCAGTCTTACGAAGGTCTGCCTTATATTTCTTTTCATCCTTCTTAAGTTCAGCTTCTTCAAGACGTTCATTAATCTTAGCCTTGAGAGTATCAATACCAATGTTACCAGAGTACTTGATACCCATAAGATCAGCTCTTTCCTTTAAAAGAGCTAGTTCTTCATCACGTGGAGTAATGTCTACTGTTTCTGCCATATTATTTCCAATAATTAATAAAAAACCCGCTTATTTATCAAGCGGGTTTATTTTAACCTATATTAGGTTATTCGGGAGCCACTGTATGAATAACAGCAATACGTTCAGGTCTCTTGCAGAGGAAGCCATAATAGAACTTCAACGAAGAGAACCCAGTTTCACCGTATGGATCATCTTTAGAAGCAGTTTCTCTACCAGGCACCTTAGTGATGATAGAGAAATGACCACCAGAAGCACCACTATAGTTGATCGTATTGAAGGATTCCGAGCCAACCACAAGGATCGGATACACATTGTATTTAGAACCCTTTTCAGCATAACCAGGATTGGTTGTAACCGTTGCACCAGTACCTTCCCAGTACACAGCTTCAGGAACCTGAATGAAACGGAAGTGACCGATAGAACCGATTTCACCTCTCATCACATTACCCGCAGAAGCATACTGTTGAACAGGGATGAAAGCCTTGTTACCGAAGTTATCCTTCATGTCTTCCAGAACAGGAACAACCGCTGAAGGAACATAAGCGACACGAGCACTATAAATAGTCTTTGTATCAATGTTTCGTGAACCAGAAATATACTTAGTATTTCTTGGGCAACGGTTTTCATCCAGAATCTGGTCTGTCTTACGAAGAGTTTTATAGTCAACAATCGTTGCATTATCACCTTCGCCAGTGACTTCACTCTTCTGAGTAGCCGTACCTGGGAACACTTGGACACCAGCAGCAGAAACGAGGTCGATGTTCAGCATCTTTTCCTGCATTTCCACCATACCCTTCATCAGTTCTTCAGAAAGATGAGAACGAAGAGTAGAGTCAGAATCAAACTCGAAGGATTCACGTGTCCATTCATAGAACACACCGAACTTCTTAAACGTACCTTCAAGTTCAATACGTGAGAAACCAACACGGTTCACACGACCACCAGCTTCACCCACTGTTGGGAGCTTTTCAAGAATGGTACCGATGTCTCGACTAGAGCCAAAGAGGTTACCATTTTCACTCTTAGCACCCTTAGCATCAATACCCTGATCATTAACGTTTCGATCATCAAGCAAGGGGATATAGTGATAAAGCTTAATCTTCTTACCATAGTGCTGAGGCATACCAATGCTATCAGCCATCTGAGTAAAGTAAGATTCCTTACGTGCATCCGTAAGAGACTTACGAATCCAATAGAACGTATTCATCTGGTCAGCATTTGACTTGTAGTCAATTGTTGACTTGCCATTATTAGTACCATCCGAGTAATTCGGTTCGTACTGTAAACCTGTAAAAGCCATTAAATATTATCCTATGTAATCTTTAAATTGCTTCTCAAATTCTTCATCTGAAAGTGAGAAGGGATCAACAAAAGTTTGATTTGATTTCTTTGATCGACCTGTAGGAGCAGCAGCTTTAACTCGCTTAATATCTTCCTTAACAGGTTGTTTCAAAGTACCTTGGGGTAATTGAGCTTGTTGCTGAGCTTGTCTCTGCTTCAACAAGAAATCACCCGTAGCTTTGTAAGCATCAAGGAAAGAAGTAGTTTTAGGAATATTCCCAAGCATCTTCTGATGTTCCATTTCATCAGTAATCAGCTTATAAACACCATTCTGTCGTTGCTCATGAAGAGTTGACATAATGGAAGGATCCTTCCACACTTGATTCAAACTAGCTTGATCCATACCATTAACAATGGAGAGGGTTTCCTTACCTTCTGGAGTAGACTTCAAGTCATCCAGAACAGTCTGAAACCTGACTTCTTCATCACTAACGGAATGATTGCCAGGAACATATTTTGATTCTTCGCTTACATTCATATCCAAAGGATCAATGTTCCGATCCTTTAGAAGCTTCTTAATGGCTTCAGGATTACCCTGAGCCACATCAATCAGATAGTTAAGCTTATCATCTTCCAGAAGTCCAGCATTCTGGAGCATCTGAATCTTTTTACGATACGGAGCTAAACCCTGCATCTTATGAGTGTAATTAGCACCCATCTGCATGAGCTTAATAGCTTCTTGAGCATCTCTGATCTTTAATTCCTTCCCATTGGCCTTAATGGGAGCCATTAAAGTATCATAGAACTGCTTATAGTCTATCTGAGGAACCTTAGAAGCCTCAGGTTCCTTCTTTTCTTCAGGCTTAGGTTCTTCATTATCAGAAGCTGTTTCCTCTTCTTCTGGTTCAGATTCCTCTTCCTGTTCTTCAGATTCTGTACTTTCCTCTTCTGGTTCCTGAGGTTCAGTTTCTTCTGTTACTTCCTTTTCCTCAGGTTCCTTAGGATCATCCTTATCTTCAGAATGATCCTCATCAAGGGAAGGAGGAGCCATATTAGCAAAGTCTTCATCAGACATTTCCTGAATTTGTTTAGCGTCCATTATTCATCCATCCCCTGAGCTGTTAATTGTTCAATTCTTTCATTAATTTGTTCAATATCTTCTTCAGCAATTCTACCGAACTGAATAGTAGTATCCAAATAATTGGATAGTGCTACAGCACTTTTAGCTAAATTATTATTCAATTCTCTATCTTCAGAAGATAACTTATCACAGATAGCTAATGAAAGATGTCTCTGCATTTCTTGTTCAATATAACCTTCCTGAATAACTTTCTTAAAATCAGGATTCAACATTAAACGTTCAACAGCCTTCTTAAGTTCAACTCTTTTATTACATTCAACTAGTGTTTCTTGGAGTTCTGTCAATTCAGACATGAGTATTCCTATTAATTAGGAGGTTTATTATATAAACATACTAATTATAATCAAATAAATCCCTTAGCTTTACCACTTAATACATTAAACCCAATCATTGCATCAATATTAGGTCTAACATCATCTTTCTTTAATGGTTTACCAATAGCCTTTAATATTTCAAGGTCTTGATTACCTCTGGCTTGAGCTTCCATCTTTTGAAGCTCTCTAAAGTGATTGGTACCATCTGCATTCAACTGGTTCTCAAGAGCAATGGCCTGAGCTTCAAGAGTTGCTTTACTAGCTTGAGCACCAGTAAGAGCAGTATCAGCCTTAATCTTCTGAATTTGATCTGGCAACGTAGCTCTGGCAGTAATAGCCTTGGTCTGAGCATCAACAGCCTTAGTTTGAGCATCCGCACCAAGCTTCTGAGCATTAGCCTGATTTTCAACCACTTCAGACTTAAGCTTTTCATTCTGAAGAGCCAAGTTTTCCAATTGAAGTTGCTGCATCTTCTGCTGCATTTCAACTTGTTGTGGATCAGGTTTCCAGGTTCTAAAGTATTCAGCAAGAGCAGGCAATCTCTTAAGATCAGCCCATTCAGCAAGAACTCTTAGAACTACTTGCTTATCATCAAAAGAATTACCTAGAGTCTGGAAAAGGAATGCTAGATTTTCTGACTTAGCATTGTCTTCTTCAGCTGTAGCAATATCAACTTCAAGGTCAAAGTTACCTCTAAGATCTTCTCTCTTAATAGGAACATACTGTCTGTTAGTGACTCTGATTACCTCAGTCTCAGACAAGAACACTGCATTCATTGCAATGATCTTATTTCCTATTTCCTGCATACCTCTAGCAAGTCTTCTAAGAATAGCCATTTCTCTCTTAGAAGCTGCATCTAAAACACCTCTAATAGCTGTAGCTACCTTAGTGTTGTAAGTGTCACCTGCAAGACCACCAGAGAAAGCCTTAACACCAGTAAGAGCTTCTGCTTCCTGGTTCTGCATTTGAATCATCAACATGGCAGATTCAGGAATCTCTGGATATTGATGTTCAACAAAAGCTGCTTGAGGAGGAAGGTTAGGATTAAATTCATAATCCTCACCATTCATGAACTTCTTCTTATTGACTGGATCAAGAAATCCTTTAGCAAAGCCCTGTTGGGCATTAGCTGATCTACCAAGGCTGTCAATCATGCCTCTGGTAACAGCACCAAGAATTCTCTGATTATCCCCTAAAAGCTCAGCATCAGCTTCACCATAAACTTCTCTCAATTGAGGCAAGTAAGGAACCACAACATAAGGAAGCTTTCTGTCAGGGTAGGGATTTTCTTCTAATCTAATAAGAGTATTCTTGATCCAGGTAGCAACAATAGGAACTAGAGAACCATTGCCATGAACATCATAGAATCCCCAGTACTCATAAGCTACAACCTTTTTTCGACTATTATCTTTGAAGTTAAAGTCATCAGGAGTGCTTGATTCATGCTCACCATCATTAAGAGTACCCACTTCATCCCAATTGATATGCTCTAGGTTTACATATCTTCCATCCTTGACTAGTTCAGCATAGCTAGTTTCAAAAGACTCTATAACGAAATAAGCTCTTTCAAAATCACCATTACAAGATGGATCAATATAAACATTCCTTGGGTCAACTATTTCCACATAGGGGTGATTACAGATGATTTCTTCATCCTGTACTGGTTGATACCCTATAACTTGACCAATGACAGGGAAAGGAACTTGACCAGAAGACATGACTTGAACACCATACTTAATTTCTGGTGGAACAGTGTCTTCATAAGTATGGGGATCAGTCTGAGAGAGTTGAGCAGCTTGATTTAACTGATCTAAGGTCTGTTGATCTTGGACTGGAATAGCTTTAAAGACTGGTTCTTGTCTGATAATAGGCTTGGTTTCTCTACACCAAGAAATCTTAGCTATGCCTGTACCCTCACTAATAACAGCTCTAACATAGTCATCAACTAACTTGACCTTATTAAGCTTTGTATTGAACTGCCAGTTCAATAAAAGTTCATTCTGTTTAGCAGCTGCTTCATCTTCAAAGGTCTTAGGGGTAATGCTGAAAACTTTATCTGAACCAAGGAAAGGTTCTGATAGAGCAGAGTATCTCCATTCTGCCTGTCTTCGGACTAACTTAGGTTGGACTCTTGATCTACCTCTGAGAGATTTGGGTCTTTCATTCCCAGTAACATTGAGTAGGTCTTTCCATTCATCCATCCTAGCTATCTGGTTATCATGGGAAGGTTTAGAAGACATAAAGTCTTCCTTAAGCTCTGAGAGCTTAGGTTCATTCTCCCATTCAGTTAGCTTAGTACTTATTAATTCGTTAGAGTCCATTGTTATTATTAGCGAGTCCTAATCAATTGATTATTACCTACTTACTATATCTTGTAAAGATTTCATTAATAAACTCCTGAGCCTTTAGGTATGGGAACTTAGCAGGAGCATCATAAACGTCATAGCCATTATTAGTCTTTAGAACAATACATGTCTTGTTGTACATGGTGCTGTTCTGAGAAGCATTCCAAGAAGGTTTCTTACTTTTATTTTGTAAGAAGTCATCATCTTTAAATACCGTCTGGCAATATTCTTTTAACGGTCTCTTATACATGGCAGCATTCTTACCATAGATATTAGCTTCTTTAATGCTATGGTAGTTACTAAGAGCCCATGATTGAAAGTAATCAGTGTTATAGAACACTTGAGTTTTATTAGAGTTCTTAGTTCTGATTAAATAACAATCATTAAAAGCTTTAACCCAAGACCACTTTATAACAAAATTAATAAACCATCCTAATTCAGCTGCTACATTTAAATCTATTCCAAAGTAATCTTTTGCATACTTCTTATAAACTTCTATAGCAAACTTCTTTTGTTCTTGGTTCGGTTGTATTCCTGGAAACTTTAAGTCATCTAAAAATTCATCTAAAGACATTAAATACTTCTCAGGCATCTGATAGAAGAATACAGAACCAAAGAGTTGATCTGCACACCAACCATTGGTGATTACATCAACATCTGTCTCGCCTAGAACCTGGAGCCAGGAAGTATCAACAGGATGCATATTCCATCCTTGTTCTGATAACCAAGTAAAGAGCCTAGGATATTCTGTGCAAGAATTTGCATCATAGAGAACTTCTAAGTCTTCCTTGGATATTCCATTTCTAATTAGAGCTAGGAGAAGAGAAGTACTATCCACACCTCCAGACCATTGAACACCTATAGAACCTTTAGAAATAAGTTCATTAGCTCTCTGATCCATGAGATCAGCTATAGGTGTCTCTACAGGTTCAGGAATAGGATCAACAGTATCTAGCCAGTTAACTTTACTATACTGATTCAGAACATTAAATCTGTCTCTGACAAGTCTTCCACAAAAAAGAATATTAGCAATACCAAAAGGGTTAGTTTCATTATCTAAATAACAAGGTAGAGACTGGATTACGTCTACTTGTTTGGAAGACATATAACCTCTTCAATATCAGCTACTTTCTTCAAATCAGCAATAAACTTTTCTATATCACTCTTAGTGATAATAATCTTTCCAGTACCCATAGGGATATGGAAGAAAGGAGTGACATTAAAAGTACTAATGAGCCTTTTTTCAGTAAGTTCTACATCAAGTCTTCCATCTTCATCCAGAATACCTGCTTTCTGGAGCATAGGAACTTGCTGATTAAACATAGGAGCTAAAGAAGCAGCTAGAACATTTAAATCTATAAACTCAGCACCAATTTTCTTTCCCAGATGTTTAGCAACCAATTTTAAAACAATAAATTTATCTACTTTCATTTTTAGTATCAGGTTTAAGAATATCTAAATTATATTCTTTACACTGGTTCAATGGGATATTCTCAACTCTATTATCAACCCATCCAACAGTATATTTTGAATAAGCTGCCAGTTTTAAATAATAAGAACTTTGTTGACCATCTAAAGCCTTGAGAACTAACTCACAAGCTTTAACCTTTCCTCGCTTCTTTTCAAGTGCTTGATAAGCTTCTATGGTCTTCTTACCAATAACTCCATCTTCTGGAATCTTTTTGTAATCAGTACCATTTCTTGAGAAAGCATTAAGAGTCTGTTGGAACCAAAGACTAACTCTCATAGTTCCTACATTTACTCCGGCATCTATCAACTTATGTCCTATAGCTGGATTAATCTCTAATAGAAGATTGAAGTGAGGTTGATCCACATAAAGTTCTGTGTAGATTTTAGTAGCTTGCTCTTGAGTTAAATCTTCAATTGAACCAAGATAACCATACTCTCTGGCTACTCTTTCAGTAATCCCATACTTAGTCTTACCTCCTGGATCATCTGGATCATCAGAATAGCCACCTTCATAGAAGATTATTGAAGCAAGAATAGAACCTACTAAAACACTACTTGTTATTTTCTTGTTCATGCTTCAATTGACACTCTAGTATCTTCTGTTTAATTTTATGTTCTTCACTGGCTCTGACATCTCTTCTGTGTTGGTAGAATAGATTTACTATGAAACCTAATACAGTAGTGACTACGCCAAGGAACATGAGTAAATCACTACTGGACAGATAGCCAAAGATAGAAGTAACAGAGCCTCCACCCATACCCCATTTAACTGAAGCATTAGCTATAGAAGCATCTGTTATATCCTTTATATTAATCTCGTACATTGGGTTCCCTTTGCCTTTGGTACAAGAATTATAAAAGGGAACCTATTTTAGATAAAGATTAATATAAATTTCTCTAAGAATATCAAGATCATTCTTAGAAAACCAGTAGTTCAAACCAACAATAAAGATTTGGTTATCCTTTAAATGTTCCTTGGCAATCCGAATAAGCTCTTCACAATCTATCTTGTCACCTTGATAGACATATGAGAGCTTAGGGTCTTTAATGATTTTAAGGAGTCTTTTGGTTAAAAGTAAACCACCTGAATAATCTTCATATATCTTCAAGTGGTCAAATGATCTAGGTAATAAATAATCAACTAGGTATCTGTGAAAAACTGTTGTTAATTGTTCTGTTGTTAACTTCATGCTTATAGCACCAATAGAGAATATAAAGAGCTAGACCTACTCTTATAACTCCGAAGTAACTCCAAATAGAAAGTACACTAAGTTTAAGTAGTAAGCCATAGCCTATACAAATACTTAGTCCAATGAGAGTTCCTAGTTTCCTTCCAAAGTCTCTATGGAGTGCTACTGCAATTGAATCTATAGTAGATGTTGTAACACCTATCACCACAAAGAGTAGTAATAGATTTAATAGGTTATCAAATTTATAAAGAGACAGTACATAAACAAGGGACAGATAGATAGCAAAGAAGACTGAAGCACAGTAAAAGGCTTTCTGTGTATCATCTACCTTGGCTCTCTGCCAGTGTTGGATGTCTGTCATGATTCCTGAGAGAAGGATCACTGCTGACCAGATTCCCCAGGAAATATCAGAGACACTAGATGTAGGACTTGGATTTGATGGAATCCCTATACATAGATATGCCATCATAGATAGCCCTACAATCGTCAATAAGCCTTGCCATAGGTCTGTGAATATGGATGCTTTCAGACCCTTCTGAAACATCAATAGCGTGAGAAATAGCCCCATTCCTGAAGCTATCAGGTAAGAGCTGATAGGATCAAAGAAATTCAGAAGAGTCTCATTGAGAATCTTGAGCTGAATAATCAGACAGAAAATCTGTATGAGATTAGTGAAAACCCTAACTACTGGCTGATCCAGAACCAAAGGATTCAAGAACTTCCTGTGATACAGAAATCCAAAGAAAACTAAGGTAAGACAGTTGGCAGTAGCCCAGATCAGGAAGGCTTCTAAGCCTTTGGTCTGAGCTATCTGCATCCCAAGAATTAAAGAGGTTCCCCAAGCCCAAGAGATTGCTATGGATGTTCCAAGGTAAAATGACTGTAGCAAGTATGTCTCCCAAATATTAGGGATTATACTAGTACCCAAGGGCTTGATGAAATGCTATTATGCCGTTATGCTCGCTATGCGCCGGAATCCATAGAGAATTTTACTTTACTAAAGATGTATTTATTCCATCTAGTAAGTATCTTCTTTCTTTCATCGTACATATCTGTACCAAAGTAACATCTAGTACTTTGAGTTCCTATGTTACATAAGGAATGAGAAAGTATTAATTCACAAGATGCAAAGTCTTGTTTCTTTATAGCTCCCCATGTTCTAAAACAAGTTCTGAATCCATGTACCGTAGCATCTATCTTGTATTGATGTTGAAGAAGATGATTACAACAAGTGATTCCAAAGACTTCATTGTTAGTGTTAGTGAAGATGTATTCACTGGTTCTAGGAACCAAGGAAAGAATCTGCTTCATTAAAGGAGTAATGGGAAGGATATGATTAGAAAGCTTCTTCTTTCTATTCTTCTTCCTATTCTCAGCAGGAATATTGAAGTACTCTCCCATCTCTTTATTGGATTCTATGTACTCCCATTTAAGAGTCCTACATTCTGTAATTCTTAGAGCTGTAGCTACTACAAACATAAGAAGGTATCTTCCCTGGTTCTGAGAGAGGAAAACCTTGCTCATAAGATCAGGAACCAAATCCCATTTAAGAGCTTTCCTATGCTCTATTTCATGTACATCCTTCCAGTGAGGTAAGTCTCCATCAAGATTCTTATCCCAAGCAGCAGGATTCTCTGTGATGAGTTTCTTACTGATGAATCTGTCAAAGACTGCTTCAAGGATAGAACGAGTCCTCTCTCCTTCATAGGCATTCTCTTTCCAAAGAGGCTTAAGGTAAGAAAGGATGTCTTCTTTAGTAATGAGAGTGACTTTCAGAGAACCAAGGATAGGAAGAGTCTTCTCAAGATACCTTTGGTTC
>ERZ1034878.30-NODE-30-length-70807-cov-28.006643_pt1 | contig 70807 bp, 71 predicted proteins | sample MGYA00520593_ERZ1034878 | MGnify/ENA primary metagenome ERZ1034878 (study PRJEB33766, sample SAMN09781724) | gut metagenome | biome: gut microbiome | host: Homo sapiens | place: Madagascar | study: EMG produced TPA metagenomics assembly of the PRJNA485056 data set...
GATTATTATCTTTGTATCTTATTAATATGATATATAACTATAAGAGAGAGAGAAATACGGATAAAAAATATAGAGTATCATTATATGATACTCTATATCCTATATTAAAACCAGTCCATTTCTTCAAAATCAAGACTGCAATCTTCTTGAAGCTTTTCAAGCAATTCTTTCTTTTTACTAGCGCAATCTGCCAAATCATCAATTCTCAAATCGATGTTGCCAGCAGGTGTATCAAGCTTATCTTTTCTCTTTAATGTATTATAAATGTATTGACCTACATCATACATCACAAGTTCTCTCACAGTAAGCATCGCCGTTGGTGGAATCGTAGATAAATTTTCATCATGGGATACAGTCATTCTTACTCTATAAGTACCACTTATCCATCCATTATAAATAGTAATTATATTTGTCATGGAATCAAAATTAAATGATACTGCATGAGCAATATTCTGACCAACCGCAGCCGCTCCTTTTATTCCAGCTACAGAAGATATTACATCAGGTGCCGCAAATCCAGTACCATACGGCCACATTATATCAGCAAATCCATTTTGAGAAATATTATCCACTGATATTACTGCCATAGGGGTAAATTGATGCGTTATCCACTTTGGAACTCTATATCGAACGCCATTATATTTATTTGAAAACGTTTCTGATGGATCAACCATATCTGGTTCACCCACGTTAAATTCTTCAATACGTGGATATATAATTGATAATTCTTTCAACGAAGAACGTTTAACACGCTCATATAAATCTTTATCAGTTACTGCTGGGGGAAGTTCTCGAATTCCGAGATCTTCTTTAGCCAGTTGAACCAACTCTTGAAGATTATATAACATCATAATAAAATCTCCTTTCATAGTAAATTATTATGATGTATTACAAAAAATATGGATGTATGATTTCATACATCCATATTTTTCATATCAACAAATTTGATATATTATTGGTCAATTATATAAAGAGATACTGATAAAAAAATATCACCTATCTTTAAATGTATATATAAAATTTAATGCACCATAAAGACCAATATCCAATTTATCTTGAATTTTATTCATTTCTTTAATAAGACTGGGGAATCCATCAATATAATAGTCATCTATCGTATTAACAATTTTAAATAAAAACCCGTTTTTAAACTGCACTTTGAAACTTTCTTCAGGTATCCGTAAATCGGGAAATATAAGAATTTCTGGTGACTTTTTTATACATTCATCGGATTTTTTATCTTTGTCCAATACTTCTACGCCAAGTTCTGTTCCATCTTTGCATTTAAATTTGTACATTTTTTCATACCTCTTTCCCCTACATGTGTAAGACTTTATTTTTACTTATTATGATATATTTATAAAAATACTAAAAAAAAAATAAGATACGCGCATTTCTCTTTGCGCGTATCTTAATATTCTTTTGATTAGTCGTTATTTCTGAACTGAGGAATGATACCTCTCAGCTTCTTAGAAGTTAACTCCTGAATCTCTGCCTTCTTCTCAACAAAGATGGACTTTGTAACCTTGAAGCTATCAATAGTAATTCTGTTGCCATCATTACGCTTGTTTACCTCAACAGAAATTATTACCTTTGGTCCTCTCTGGCCGTACTGCTGTTCATATCCCCAACCAGATGCGTCCATGATGGACTCAAATACAGTTCTGATATTAAGTATCATATAACGATACTTTTTTCCATCGGTACCTCTATCATATCTAGAAGCACCATATGGATTGCCGTTGTTATCGGTAATAGAGAACTTAGACATGAACTGCTTAAGCTTATCATTGTCCTTCTGTACAGTAATACCGAAATCATTGTCGGTTGTCTGCACAAACGAAGGATCGTTAATGTCAAAATAGAGTGCAATTACAACCGCACTTGTAGGTTCGTTGCGCTTTGTTTCCTTGTTGTAAACAGTATGGTCATTGTCCACAACTAAGGAAATCTTAATTCTGTCCTTTGTCAATCCGGGAATATATCCGCTTGCGATATTGAGTACAGCTTCGCGGATTTCATCAACAGTGAATACAAAGCTTGCCTCTGAGGGAGTCTTTCCCACATTATTATACATTACGGGTGGGATGGGTTTTACATTTGTTTTGGTGTTGTTAGTGTCTGCCATGATTTTTTACCTCCAAAATATTTTTGTTTTTGTACCTCAAATTTTTTAGACTTTAAAATCAAGTTGAAGTACTAATATTTTTATACGCAAAATCTACGTATAAATCACATGTTTCTTTATTTGAAGAAACCCATTCATCATTGTCTTCACAATATCTAGAACCAATTTCTTCAAATGTTGATAAGTCATATTCATTATTGTATTTGAATAATAACTTGCCTAAATATAATATACACTCATTTATTGAGTTGAAATTAGCATATTCACCACCAATTTTTATTCCGGCAGCATTATTGTTTCGTATCATATACTCTCCAAAACCGCTTTCATTAGTGAATATGGCTAATAAGTAAATGCCATTTATTCCATATGTATTTTCTACATACTCAAAACTTTCACCAGTATTGTAAAATACACAATTTTCAATACCACGATGTTCAGCAATTGTATTTATTAATAGATTAAATTGTTCGGCATTCATTCCAGATATTGTAGTTGAATTGCTTATATCGAGGGATATAGTTTCTTCTGGCTCTGGAATAGCTCTTGTAGAAACTATTCTGAGTTCATTTGTAAATTCAGGAGCCAATGCCTGATATCTGGCAGAGGAATTTATACTATTCTCAAATTTCTTCGATTGTAATTTATTTATTTTCGAATTTGCTTCATCCAATTCTGCTTTCAGATCATCTATTTCTTGGTTTGCTCCATTAAGATTATCTTGCAATTGTTTTATTTCAATCAAGCGCGATTCATTTATAGATTCGAGTTCCATATAATCACATCTCAAACTATAAATACTATTTATAGTACCAATGGTTATAGAAATGACTATGGTAAACAAGACAGTCATTACAATGCAAAATATTAAATTTTGTCTATGAACCTTTTCACGATATTCAATTTCGTCACTGGTTAACTTATCAATTTCGGAAGTTATTCTTTCGTTTATATCACGTGATTCGGAAGTTATTCTTTCGTTTATATCACGTGATTCGGAAGTTAATTTATCTTCCATATTCTGATATACGGATTCGGCTTTTTCGTCAATAAGTTTTTTAGTTTTCGCTGAAGTCATAGTTTCAACACGCGAAATTTCTATATAACTATTCATTTTTAATTCCCCTTACATTCGTTAATAATACATTTGTTGATTCGGTTATTCCTTTTCAATTATATCAAAAGATTGAATCAACTTTATGTATGTATTTTTCTCACTTTCTAACTCAGCATTTTCCTGTTCTAAAAAGTCATTTTTATCTTTTTCAATAACTAGCTGATTTGAGACGCTCTGTAGCTCAAGCTTAAGTTGAGCATTCTTTTTATTTACATCTCGTATCGTACCACACATTATAGAAACTGATATTAATAGAATTGCCAATACGATACATGCTACCATGGTAGAATATCGTATATCATCAGTCCCCTCTTTCTCAAATTTAACAAAATCTTTGGTTTTCATTTTGTATTTCCTCCTTAATATAATCATGATAATTTTATTATATATGGATATATTTTCTTTTCAAAAAAAATATAGTTACGGCGATTTATTTGCGTCGTAACTATATAAATCAAATTATATCAACAAGGAGAAAAAAATCAATGAGAAGAATTTATTATATTGTAACACAATTTTTATGCGGATATTAAATAATATCCGCATAAATGAAAGTGTTTATATATCGATCTTCTACGGAGTTGACACTGAAATTTAAAGTTTGTGTTTGTGTTGCATAACGTTAAAAATCATTTTTTAATTTATTTTTACTTTTCAACATACAACCTTTTAATTCGGTTATATGTTCTCGGATGCATTTTGATCGTTTTAGGATCTTGTAAAAATGCATCCTTGAGCAGACTTTTGATATACTCAATATAGTCTGCTGAATATGAAAATGCTCTTCCATGGGCATGCTTTTCATCGAATAATTTATAGACATAATCCATAAATATATCCGAGATGTCATCAAATGTATTAATTTTGCATTTGGTGAAATCATACTCATGAATAAATTCATATGGAGTGATATCTTCACGCCATACAAAATTAACATCCACATTTTGGTTTTTAACGTTATTTAAATTTGACATAATTATTCTCCTTTTATATTATTATGTCAACTCCTACTAGTATGATATATGCCTATACTAGCGGGAAATACGGGAAAATAGGTACATGCTTTTGCATGTACCTATTTTTCTTATCTTATACCCCTCATATAGAAATCAATAGCCTTTCCAATATCATCTTCATGACGCATTGGAATATAGATTCTGCCATCATTGGTCTTGGCAGTTAAATTAAGATCCTTATCAAGATTTAAACTTTCCATGCAAGCATCCATACCTTCGAGTATGAACTTTGCTGTATCTGATTTATTATAAGCCCAGTTAGCCAAATCCTTTACAGCACACTCAAATGCGGGAGCCTGTGTTGTTACATCAGATGGAGCACCTATAGTAACCTTTTCTACTTTAGCATTGGTATCCATAAATGCTTCTTCATGCGATGGAGTAAATACTCTATCATAACATATCAATCTACCAGGACCTGTAACATCAATGCTACCATCAGGATTCTTTCTCTGAGGTACCAAAGTACGACAGGAAACTGCTGGTACAATACCCTGAAGAATATTCCTCATCAGTCTATTACCAGGACCATTGCCATCGTCAATAGTTTCAACTACACCAAATAACATAGTATCGTTATTTTCAAATGAGTATGACTTTAGTAATAGACAAATGTTATTTGGATCGACCTTGCATAGTCTCTCCATGGAGATTTCTCCAGATTCTGCTGCAGGATGTCCATTCTCTCCTGGCAAACCACCCTTTTGTTCAAGTTGCTGTACAACCCATGGATGTTTCAGCATTGCTTTAAGATGGGATGCCTGCCATAATCTTTTATTACGGTTACGGTGTCCGAAAGACTGTAAACATTGGCGATATCTCAAAAATCTCAATTCACCATCTTGTTTTTCTTCCTTTATAACTTTTACAGCTGCCTGTTCAGGAGTGGTTTGCTCCATAACTGCATAAAAATCATAATTATTTTTTATGGGCATCATTAGTAAAAACGCCTCCTTATTGTTAGTTAATTATAGAAATGTTACTGGTGGATGCGTGGTATTTATGTTGTGAAAACATTTCATTAAATTTATTTTGATAAGTAGAAAGGATGAGGTTTATGCTTCCATGGTATTACCCATACAAAACTGATATGGAATGGGCGGAAAATAAATTATTTACTACTGAAGATTATAAACGCTTAATAGCCAATCATATACATTCTGATACAATGACACAAATGTTTATATCTCGAATATATACGAATACGGAAGAAATAAATCATCTAGTAAATTTGCTATATGATATTAGCATTGAGGATAGCGCACAAAGCAATGAAATGCTTTATCTCATTATGAATAGTATTCACAAAGTTTGCACGAGGTTCTCGTCAGACATATGTGAAACACAGCGAAATAACAATAATGTGGTAGACACCACTCCATTGATACTCAGATTAATATCGTTAATATGTGGAATTCCATTCTATAATTATACCTTTTTAACAGATGACTACTATAAAAAATATGCAGAAGCACTTGTTATTTTATATGGTATATTAAAAGATGGAAGCTATTATTTTGATGATGAACACATAACTGAGACTGTCAAGAGGTTTATGAATGAAGCAACATATCAAGATTTGACCGATACGTATTCATTCCCAAATTATAATAATGATAGTCCATTTATTGATTTTATGATTGAATTATCAGAGCCATCTGAATCAGTACGTATTCCAAATATTAAAAAGTTACTTTATTATCTCGTAAGTACAGAAAAGTTCAATGATATGACAACATTCATATCAAATCAATTTAATTTCGATGTTACAGAAGAGCAAATAAACGATTTGGGTAAAATACTCTTGTTGGAATATTCTGCTTCATCAAACAGTACAGAACCAAACCTGTTAAATGATTTATCACAAGAAGAATTGTATATGATGCTCGCTAGTATTCTAAAGAGCATTAATATTGATATTGAAAAACTAAATCCCGAGAATTCAGAGCATAACAAAAACGTTTTATCACTTTTTAAAATCATTTCACACGAAATAAAGTATCGATTTGACTGTGAGGTTTATGATAAATTATATGACGTATTACGTGATGTAATTGTAGACCCTAAAGCATATGCTTTGGTTAAAATGTATTATAAAGGAACAGACGTAACAGCAAAAGATTTAGTTGATGTATTGGAAATTAATCGTGTAATAAATGAATCAGAACCGGCTACTGAAGCAAAGAAGGTGGATTATTCTGCTTATGCTTGGGATGACGACGATAAAGAAGAATCCCAACAAGAGAAAGATAAGGATACCGACAATAAGAAAGATGATAAAACACCCACTAATAAAAATACATATGCAACCAAAGATTCAAAGGATAATGACAATAAAGAAGATGATGACGAAATACCTAATCACGGTTCTGCAAAACTAAAGGGTGCTGAGAGAAGTATAAAACGTTCTAATACAATGGGCAAGGCTAAGAATAAAATATACATGCAATATGCCAGATATAAACAACAAGAACAAAAAATAGATTCTCAGGTATCCAAGGTTGTTTTGAATGCTGGAAAAGTAGTTGCTGGTGTAACTAATGAGGATGTAAAACGCCGTATAATTGGTAATGAAAGATTTTCGGTAGTTGCTATATTGAAACGTGTTCTTGCAACATATGCAGTTTTCTCTTTTAGTAAAATAGGAGCACTGTGTTTGCTCGTAGTTAGAGTAGCTCTTGGAAAATTTGTTACTGATAGAGAAAGGCGTAAAATAATTGCAGACCTGGAATCCGAAATCGAAATAATCGATGAAAAAATATCCGATGCGCGCGGTGACGAAAATAAAGAAGCCAAGTATGCGTTAATGCGTACAAAGAATAATTTGCAAAATACAATTAAGAAAATAAAGTATGGTGGAAAATGGAATCAAATTACATTAAGTGGTATTAAAGATGCGAAATCTGCTATTAAAGATGCACGAGGTGAATCATAATGAATAATTTATTTCATGATTGTGATATTGATATGCTTGATGACACATTGATTAATAATAAGGGGATTCATAAATCCCCTTTAATATATCTCGAAGAAATCCTGATATACAATTATACAATGGAAGATTTGATAAAATGTGGTCAAAACTATAAAGAGAATGCATTGTCCGAATGTAATGATGGATTTAGCGAAACCCTTACTTATTATGTGAATATTTTAAGGAAGTTCGTTTCTCAACCTGTATTAGAGCGTTTTCTAAAATATTTAATCGAGTATAAATATTGTATTTTCCATATCAGTAATGATGCAATATATTTAGTATCAACTAATCCAGATTATATGGATAGTGATGAAGCTATTTGTATCGATTTATATACGCCGACTCTAAATAAATCTGGTTATGCCAAAACTGCAACTACCGATTATATCGAATCGGAGCTATTGAATTGGAAATCATTTGCAATGTACATGAGTTTTGATAACCCTAACAAACCTTTGAACTTTAAGAACTATATATGCAATAAATACGATGAAACTAAATTGCCTAGAGAATTAAGGATATTACTTAATGAAAATCCAGAATATAATACCTCAGTAACCACTCAGGTATCTTATGTTAAAGAATCTCTTGAATTTGATAATGATTTCAATGATTTTGTACTCGAACCAGCTACTGAAGCCAGAAAAGCTAAAACACCACAAGAAAATGTAGAAGATGGATTATCATCATTGGAAGAAATTAGTGATGACGACAATGAGGGTGATGATGGATCAAATACACCTTCATCTGTAGATAATACATCAGAAACAAGACGAACTCAAAATAATGTAATCGATGCAGCCAGTGCAACTAACGACCAAATGGAGTCTGACGGTCAGGATACTATGGATGATGTCGGAGATGATGATACTGCAGATGCAAATGATGAAGACGATGACACAGATGATTCAAATGCTGATGATAGTAATGATGATAATGAAGACACGTCCGATGATACAGATACCGATGATGAAGACCCATTGAATAATTCTCGCGACAAAAAGAAGTATCATGAGAAGCTAAAGAAATTATACAAACATATAAATGATACCATTGATACATTGGAAACATTTACACCCGCATATGATTCGAATTACGTTGAAACTTATTATAGAATCCAATATCATTTTGCTAGATTGCGTTCTGCAGTTTTCAGAATTTGTACTCAAACAGCAAATGAAATGGATGTGGTTGACTTGATGAAAAAGTATAGTACTGCAAATATGACATATGATACTTTGATTCAAATGTTTAAGGATTTCATGGTCAAATATAAGCAAGAACGTAATAAGAATAGAAAATAACTTTTTATTTAAAGAAGGTTTGTAATTGCCTAACATTGTATTAATGATTATTATTTCTGAATAATAATATCCAATTATTTTTATTTATTATACATAAAGGAGGAAATAACACATGTTATCTAGATATTCAGATGGTGTTGCTGGTAAGATTATCGGTAACACTAATACAACTGATAAGAATCAGGGATTCAAAGCAGATATCCAGAATATGATTGAGCGTTATGCTCTTGAAAGCGTTGATATTCCCAGAGACCTCGCTACTATTGTTAGTCGCGAAGACCTCAGAGAAAGATTCGTTTCTGACTGCTGTGAATCCGTAATGTCCAACCATGCACTTCAGGGCTCCGAGGCTTCCGAGGATTCCTTCTATGGAAACTATGGTGAGAGACTTCAGCAGCTTATCGATAACTCTTGTAAGGCAATCGCAAACGAGTCCGTAATGACTGGTTATGCACCTATCGTATCTTACGCACCATTCTTCATCAAGAAGCAGTGGGTTTCTTGCGTATGGAAGGATGCTCTCATGTCCGAGGTTGCTCAGTCTCCTATCCTGAACTATAGGTTCGAGAGAAGATACCTCAAGACCCAGGACGGCACTAAGTATGAGATTCCTGACGTATACTACAACAAGGATGCAATGGCTAAGCTTTATTCCGAAGCTACAGGTAATGATCTTGATTCCGATAAGGCAATCACACTTCCTGCTACAAACCTTTGCCTCTTACCTCATGAGCAGACTCCTGGCGGCGCAGTTGTTAGCTACGTAAAGGGCGATCTCGTATTCAATGACTTTACTAAGTCTGAGATGCTCACTCCTAACATTGCAATCTGCAAGGTTAAGATTTGCGAGCCTAAGCAGGATGGTACTGGTTACGATACCACCAAGACTCATATCATCAATACCAACATCCGTATCGATATCACCACTCATAACTTTGTTAAGGGTGAGGTTAGCTACACTGTTAAGGACGAGAATGGTATTAAGAAGGATGACAATGGCAATTTTATGATCGCTAGAGATGAGCTCGTAGGTAAGGTAAACTTTGACAATGGTACTATTACTGTAGTTTCTACAAGTGGTGCTGTTACCGAGATTTACATTTCTGGTAAGACCGCAAACAGATTCAACCACAGATCCCTTTCTGTTGAAAGAAAAATTGAGCAGCTTCAGTACAAGATGCCCGAGAGTGGTCCTAGACTCAACACTGGTATCACCATTGAAGAGGCTTCTGATGCTATCTCTCTCGGCAAGATTGATATGTATGCTGATACTGTCGACATGATGGGTGATGCTCTTGCAAATATGACCGATTCCGAGATTAGCTCTTATGTACAGACTTCTTATGAGAATCAGAAGACTGCTGAGGCTAATGGTTTCGATAAGTACGGTTATGAGTCTCTCGTAGAGGATGGTGGCTTTAACGTTACACCTTACGGTGGTTTCTCCAACAACATCTCTACTTGGATTGAGGACTGCAAGGAATACTTCGAGCGTTTCCTCGATAAGCTCAAGAGAAAGCTTAAGACTTCTGAGGCAACCGTAGTTTGCGTATGTGCTCCCGAGAACGTACGTTTCCTGCGTGGTGATGTAAAGTGGATCTTTACTGATAATGCAGACGTTTCTGGTCTCAAGATCAACTACAACGTTGGTATTACCACTCTTGGTGGTGATAGAATCCACGTTATTACTTCTCAGTATCTCCAGCAGGAGGATGGTATCAGAACCATCATCATTCCTACAACTACTGAGCTTATCACATTCAAGCACGTATTCTATTCCGTAGTTATCGATAGAAATGGCTATAGAAACCCAATGGAGCAGCTCATTCCTAATATCATGGCTACTCAGAGAACACTCACATTTGATGTACTTCCTGTTCAGGGTAGATTCTTCATTGATGGATTCAACTCTTATTCTCCAAAGGAGATCAATCCTCAGGCTATGTATATCAAGAACCCCGAAGATTTAAATCCGTAATCATATATAACGGTTAAATCGATACAAAAAATCAATACAGTTATAGCTAAAAAAAATAATAGAAGGAACTCAAATGAGTTCCTTCTATTTTTCACTGAAGAATCTATTTATGCAATAGATTCTTCATATACAATCTTATTATGCGTTATATTATACCTAAGGAATCCCAACATTTTAACATTGGGATAAAACCTTTCAAAGGATTCTACGCGGTAGAATCCTTCTTCTTCATCACCATATTCTTCTGCTGCGATATCGCAGCAGAACTCTAATACAAATTTCCATGCCCAGGCATTTAACCTGGACATGTATCCTCGTTCTGATTCACTCTTATGTCTGTGTGGAATTATCCAGGATAAATTATCCATCCTGGATTTTACGTATATATCTTTATTGGCACAATTATTTTCCTCATACTCTTTAACGTTGGGATCGTCCCAACGGCTGGTAACCAAACGGTTACCACCATCAGCAATGGTGGTAATAGCAGCATTTACCACGCGCTTGTGAAGCGATTTAAGCATCTTCACATTATCACGCGTAGGCTCCATGCCGTAATCGATAAAATTGTTAATTGCTTTTTTCATAATTCTTACCTCTTTCTTTTCATTATAAATATTATTTATATACTTCAATACAAAGATTATTATCTTTGTATCTTATTAATATGATATATAACTATAAGAGAGAGAAATACGGATTTATATCACCTCAAAAACACATATATAAATGATCTTTTAAAAGTAGGTGATATAAATATGCTTATGAGTAGCAATGACACGAAAATCAAACGAATGACTACCCATGGCTCATACAAAATTGTAAAACTTCTAATGAATGAAGAGCCAACTGGTAATAAAAGTAAAATGTATGATGCATGTGAATCAAATCCATACTTTATTTCAGACGTACATATCTCTATGAATAGTAATAGAACCGAAAAAATATTAAATAATATTAATAAACACGTATCATCATCTGATTATTTGATAATTTTGGGTGATTTGACAGATAAGCACACCGGTACATTACAAACAACTGCTGATTTCGTAAGAAGAATAGAAACACCAAATAAATTTTTAGTTATTGGCAATAATGACTTCTATACTATAGGAGATTATATTGACATGGGATTTATCTATATAACAGATGAATTCAGTTTTAAAATAAATGGTCAAAATTACATTTTGTCACACTGTCCATTGCCAATAGGAAATAGTAAAACAATCAATATTCATGGACATTTACATGGTAGCAATACCTATTGGAATATGAGTCCAGCAGGTCACTACGATGTATTTATAGGTACCGATGCAGAACCAAAGGTCATACGTATGAATGCATTACTTTTACCAGAAAGAATGGTTAAACCGCCAATTTCAGAATTATCTATGCGTATCATTCCTGGCTAATAAAGAAAAAATAAATATATATTATACCTCCGAATTAATTAATTCAAATTATTTTCGGAGGTATAATATATATGGAACTTTATAGGTACATGAGCACATGTGAATTTAATAAGTATGTATCTGGAGAAATTATGCAACATGAAGATATTCATAGTATAGGATTTCCAGAAAAATATCCATTTCATTTCCTGGCACAGGAAACTTCATTTATTGATACGAATGGTAATTCGCATAATTTTTCACCAACCGAATGCTATTCGTTTCTAATGGGTATTGTAAGTAGTGAATTATTGGTATGCATCGATTTTCCAGAAGAAACTTACAAAAAGCGTGAAAACGTTCAATACAACGATCCATATGGAATCGATGATGAGACTATGACAATAACGGAGTATACCGTCGATACTTATAATATAAACGATAATAAAATAATAAAATTTGCTATAGTGAATGAATTTTGCTATAACAACGGTAATAGTGGATTTAACTTTATTTGGGTTAGTGGGGAAGGAATGAAGTTTCTTAGCACCAGCCCATTTAAATATGGTAGATGGACTAATTAAAAACTGGAGGTATAATTATGGCTTTAAATGAATTAGTAAACGGCAGCACAACAATGTTTGATCTCACGAGTTTGGAAAAAGATATGAATTCTGGTAATGCAGGAAAAATCTTTATCCTCACAGGAAAGTCCGCAAGTGGAAAAGATACAATCCTTAAGACATTGGTTAAAGAATGTAATTTTCAGCCAATAATATCAACAACAACTCGTCCAATGAGAGACGGTGAAGTGGACGGTGCTGATTACTTCTTTATATCAGAAGAGGAGTTCAAAAATAAAATTAAACGTAATGAATTCCTTGAATATCGCACATATAATACATGTGTAGCTGGTAAAAATGCTACGTGGTATTATGGCGGTACTAAACAAGAATTGGATCCGAACAAGTACTACGTGGTCGTTTTAGATATGGAAGGTGCCAATAGTTTCCTTGATTACTACGGAAAGGAAAATTGTTTTGTAATATACATCGACGTTGACGATGATATTCGCGAAGAACGTGCTTCAAGACGTGGTTCATTCGATAAAACCGAATGGTATAGAAGATTGGTAGATGACGCCATTAAATTCAGCTATGATATTCTTGCGAACACGGTAAATTTTATTTGTTCTAACAATTCGACGGATACTGTTGATGGTGTGGTTAGCGATATAATATCTGCGTCTAATGAATATTTCAAAAACAAGCGCAAAAATCCGGATGTTGATATCTTTATCGACTATGACATAAACGAACCATTGAAGAATTTCATTATAACTGGCAAATTTATCGGTTGTGTATTTACCGTTAAAGAAAGATCCGATATATTAGACCAATTTTAAATTATTTTCAAATAATAAGAGAGGAGGTAATTTTATTTATGAATATAGATAAATTCTGCGAAGCTTACGAAAGTTCTCGCGAACCAACCAAAATATTTTATCATGGTACGGCATTAGTTTTACAAAAAACGTTAGACGATAGGATAATGACACCAACAAGCATTGATTTAGGTAATGCCTTTGTAAAACCAGGCCGATCAATTTTTATGTGGAAAACAGAAAGAGAGGCACTTATATGGGCAGTCGGTGATCTTTTAATATTATTTAATGAATGGCTGGATGATATATCGGAAAAAGGGCGAATTGATCCAAAAACTATAGCCTGTCAAATCTTTGAACCGGATAATGCTCTTATTGATACCGATAAATTTAAATTCCATCCTTGGTGGGATAGAGTTGGGAACTGCTGGATAATATCAAATACAGAGAAGGATAATTTTAATAGGGTTTTGGATTATTTTGATAAACATATGATTGGTACATATGTGCTTAAGTTAGAAACCCGAGCCAAGTATGTTTCAATAGGTCAAACGGCAACTTTACGCGAATACACAACTCGTGATCCCGACACCAGGATCATAGATTTTACGCATTATCGAGTATCAAGAAAACTAATTGAAATGTCATGTGAAGTGGTTATAGATACATATTTTAACGAAGACGAAGCTATCGGAGATGCAGCATTGATGAATCGTGGTATTTTATCATTCTTTAATACTAATGAATTTGATATCAATGCACGGTATAATGAAAAAATTGGCGAAATGCGTTCTGAATTTAATTTCAATCCAACTGTTGATATAAACGAATATATGAAAAACAATAATATCAAAGTAATAAAAATGTATCCTATCGAAAGAGTTTACAGAACCATAAAGGCAAAAAAATATTTGAAACGCCGATACGGAATATAAAAAATATAGAGAGAATTAATTCTCTCTATATTTTTTTACGTCTTTAATACATCCGATGATGTAACCAACGGATGTACCAAGTGCCATTATAGTTAGAATGGCACCTAAGATGACCGAAATAATATAAAATATTTCAGCCATTTTTGGATTATAGTTTATGCCAATTATAGGCAAAATTATATATGGCAAATCAACTGCCATATACCATTTTACCACCACCCAGCATATAATATATCCTCCAATATATTTATACATATCGGATATGAATAAAATAATCTTTTTCATATTTATTCTTCTTTCTTTTTTTGATTAAACCATTTACAAGAACTATTATCCTTGTATCTTATTAATATGATATATAACTATAAGAAAGAGAAATACGTCATAATATACAAAATCAACATTCACATAATTCCAAGAATACAAAATACAAAAGGGAGTGATTTATGTGGCACTTATTTTGAATACCGAAAAATCACAGTTCATACAAAAGAATGTTGATATCTATACAAAGAATAGGATGGGTCAATACTCGAAGTATCTTGATACCACTCCAACATTTGTAACTTATTATGTTATCAACCAAGCCATGTCCCGAGCCGATGTTGCTACAGGACAAGTTTATGATATAATTGGTCCCAATTCTCCAATAAGATTCAATAAAATTATTGGATTGCCAGCGTATAAAATACCACAGCTTCAACCAAATGGTAATTATGAAGATGGTTATTATGATACAGAATTGGAAATATCTGATATCACTCTATTACCAAAGACAGTTATTCCAAGACCAGATGAATTTGTATTATTAGAATACACCGATGCACCACCAATTTTATTCAGAGTAACCGCTTTTAGACACAATACAATTCAATCAAATGATTTTTATATGTTTGATGCAGATATGTTTAGAAGTGGACAATCATGTTATGAAATCGACAAACAAGTCGTAGAAACATATAATTGCATATTTGAAAATATAGGAACTCAGGATAACTGTTTTATATTATCATCGAACTATTCTAAATGCAATGAATTACTCGACGCATTAAATACCTTGACAAGTATGTATCATAGTATGTATTATTATCAGGTAAATAATTCGTATGAATACATCGATTATATATACGACGATACTACAACTGATTATCCTAAACCCCCATATAGTCATCCATGTTGTGGTTCAATTAACTTCTGGCATCATACATACCACGGTATATGCAAACCACATACCCCACCACCAGATAAATTCGCTAATGATACAACGTATTACGACATATATTTGGCAAAGTTTATTATGGATTCGGGTATTTTCTTTAATGATGCAGATAATAGTTCCACATCATTGATAACTTATGAGGATACCGAACCACCCAGATTTGATTACATGTTTAATCAAACTCTATGGTATGCAATAATGACTAAGAATACACGTCTATTGAATAGATACATGTATTATTATGATAGAAGCATAGAGAAATATACATCAACTCTTAAAAATATGGATTTCCCAAATCCTCTTGATAATGAACTTATTGCATTAGGTAGATACGATGATAAATTACAGCCATATTTTGATAGGTATCTAATAGATGGATTATTAGATGGAATTAAAAATAGTGATTCCAATGATGATGCATCAAAGAAACCAAATGTGGATATTGTAAATCTTACAAATATCATCAATGGTAAAGATGTTGATGGAACTACTAGTCATATTTCCATAGAAGAATACGATATAAAAGAAAAAACAAATAATGACAATGATAGTGATTCCGATCTTCGTTACGTGTTTATGATAATATATAACTACGTAAAAGGTATATATATGAATATAGATTATGATAGACTGATTCGTTTCTTTAATACTCCATCTTTATGGAATTATAGATATCATTTGATTATAATCTATATACTGAAAAATACATATGAGGGATTCTTCTCTTCAAATACTATATAAAAGGAGTATAAATATTATGAATGTAAATGATTTTTGTAAAGCAACTGAATCACCAATTGGAAGTTTAGTTGGTGCAGCCGCAGCAACTGCAGTTGCTGCTGGTGTAGCTTCTGGTATTAAGCATCTAAAGAATAAGAATAACAAAAAGAATCAACCCGAAACTAAGCAAAATAATAAATCCGAAAAACTCGAAAAGATATCATCCGACGATTTCAAAAAGTTAACACCAATTTTTAAAGAAGCTACAAATGCTGTTTGGAAACAAACAAAAAATAGCTCAGATTTAAAGAATTCGATAAATGATTATAATAGCGACTATCCCGAGGATAAATATAAAGTATCTGATATTGTCATCACATGTAAGCCAGAACCTAACAACTATGATGATCCATATTTTATGATAACCAATAATGGCGACATCGATGCATATTTGAGTTGGATTTTAAAAGATATTATTAAATATGCTGAGCAAAAGCATCCAGAAATAAAGCAGTATGTTTTTGGCACTGGTGATGGTGACGAAGGTTGTATCTATATTGAAGGTAAACGCAATAAAACAAATTAATTAATCTGGATCTCTTAAAAATAATGAGGTGATTTATTATGAATAGTAATTTCAGTTTTTCTGAAGACGAAATAGCTTGTGTAAACGATGAAATATTTAACTCTTTCATTGCAACAGAAGCAAGCGATGATGGTATTGATGATTATGATGAAGACGACGAATATGATGATATCGTAGACGGTACTGATGGAGAAGATTTCGATAATGATCCCGATCCCGCAGAAGATGAAGATGATGATTACGACGACATTATTGATGGCACCGATCCTGATACAGATGATGATTTCGATAATGATCCCGATCCCGCAGAAGATGAAGATGATGATTACGACGACATCGTTAAGGAATCCACAGCAGTAGATGCTGATATCGAAGCAGGTCTAATTTCTGCAGATGACGAAGATGATGATGAATGTGATGAGGATGAAGTCGACGATGACGAAATGCCAATCACACCAACTGAAATGTATAAAAATCGTTTAAAGAAGGAACAAAACGAAATTATCAATAATGGAAAAGCATCTACCGCCGATTTCGATGATAATGATTTGGACAGTGACAGCTTTGTCGATGCTTTCACTGAAACGGATGACCTCGATGACGAAGACGAAGACGAAGACGACGATGATGATTTTGATGAGGACGATGACGATTAATTAACAAAATAGCTATATGGGAAACCATATAGCTATTTTTTGAAAGGAGAATTCCCCATGCCCGATACAACATCAACTACAAAATTTAAGGTCTTTACTGATTTTCATCCTAATATTGAATCTAGTGAAGATGATTATGCCAATTATGTGGAATTGGACGAGGATAATGATAATGGTGGAATGCATCCAGAGATAGCCTCAAATATGTCTGGAATTCGGTCAGCTACAATTGCACAAACACCAAAAGTTGATACTGGTATATATGACTTTTCCACTAAAAACAAGTCATTTATTCAATTACATAAAGACTTAAAGAAACTTGGAATAAAAAACAATCGTTTCTTTCTAAAACTTTATGATACTACTCTGAAAAAGGTTGACCCATTTGCAATAGTGGTACCACTCGAAATACAAGCACGAATTATACGAGAGTGTATTAGAAACCCATGGTATTTCTTAAGAGAGATTGCCAGAATTCCTGTTGATGGTAAACCAATATGCCCTGGTGGTGGTTCTCCATTTATAATTGATAGAAACTCTGTAGCTACATGGTATCTTTTTTTAAATGGATTTGATACATATGCATCCAAACCAAGACAGTGTGGAAAAACCATGGATGCATTACAAAAAATAAATTATGCATATAGTTTTGGTGCAATGTCTGGTACCATAACCATGGCGAATAAGGATTTAACACTTAATAAAATGAATCTGGCACGTTTGAAAGCTCAGCGCGATATGTTACCATTGTACCTTCAGATGAAGAATGTGTTTGACCATGAAACACAGAAAATACTTAAAGAAACATCGAACGTTACTTCGATGAAAAACCCAATTACCAAAAATACAATTACTTTATTACCAACTGCATCTACAGAAGCTAAAGCTGAAGGTCTTGGTCGTGGTTATACGTCATCCATTCAATTTTGGGATGAGTTTGACTGGACACCTTGGAATACTAAAATTATCGATACATCCGTATTTGCTTTTAACAGTGCATCTGATAATGCTAAGAAAAATAAATCTTTGTATGGACGTATATTCACATCTACACCAGGAAACCTGGATTCTCGCGATGGACGTAATGCCGAATCATTCATCAATGGAAATGAAGAGGAACGTACAAAAGGAATGCTCAAATGGACAGATAGTATGCTTGATGTAGATATAAATAAGTTATATCAAATAGTCCATTCTAGGTCATATAATGGTATTATATTCGTAGAGCATTCATGGAAACAGTTGAAAAAGTCATACGAATGGTATGAAAGAGCTTGTGAGGGTGTACGTTTTAATCCCGAACAAATTGCACGTGAAATTCAGTTAAAAAGACTGCGTGGCACATCCAGATCACCTTTTAAGCGTCAAGATATCATGACTCTAATCAGTCATATGATGGAAGCAAAAGAAAGTGTAGATTTCAGTGATAATTTATGCTCTATAAAAATATACGATAAGATTAATAAAAAAATACCATATGTTATTTCTATCGACCCTGCAGAAGGTCTGTCTGGGGATAATATGGCAATGGTAGTAATTAATCCTTATACAGAAAAACCAGTTGCTGAATTTGAATCGCCATATATACGTCAAGATAAAATGTCGGCTATGGTAGTAAAATTTATGGATAAGTATTGCCCTAGAAGTATGATCGTTGTCGAGAATAACAGAGGACGTGAGTTGATACATAGATTGCAAGAAACTTATTACTGTACAAATTTGTGGTTTGATATAGACAAAATTGGATCCAAAGAGACAATAAATAGCAAAGAACCTGATACAAGTGCAGAAAAAGCTTTGGGTTTCACGACTTCTAGAACCACACGACCACTATTGTACAATATTCTCGAATCTATGGTAGCAGAAGAGCAAGAAAAACTATGCACAAAACTTCTTGTTGATTCAATATGCTCTCTTGAAAAGAGCAATACTGGTAGAATAGCCGCAGCTTCAGGTAAACATGACGATATGTGTATGGCATATCTTTTTGGTATTTATGTATTACGTAATTCTACTAATATTGAAGAATGGGGTATTGTTCGTGGTGGAAAAGAACCTACCGACGAATCAGCACCAACTACACAAGAAGAAGCATTACAAAAGCTTAGAGAATTTGCAGAATTACTTCCTGATGATATTCGTAAATTACTCATAAAAGAAGAAAAGAATCCCGTAAAGGATGCTTTTGAATACGAGAGGCAATTACAAAATATGAACAGTATGAACGAATTATCAGAATATGATAGAAGGTCAATTTATGATAATGATGTAGACCTAGAAATTGGTCATAATTCATCATACGAAACCGCACTGGATAATCAGTTATATGATATGATGAATTACAATTCACCTGCAAATGATAAGTTTGATATCAACGATTTTCTTTAATAATTAAAAGTGACTGAAACACCATTAATAAAATCTTGAATATGAGGTGAATAATAATGAATTTCAATAATATTAATGTGGATAGTGTTGTTGATTATTTTAATTTGGATGAGATGAATCGGATAATTCAAGAGCAGGTTATGGGCGAGGATAATTTCTCGGTTTGTACTACAATGACAGACCACCTAAAACCTCTATACGATAGATATAAAATAATTCAAGTAAATGAAAAAGAAGGAATAACCCCAGATGATGTTGAAGAATGTCATATGCGTTTTAATGCAATATGTGCAATGTTTATGACATCAATATCTAAGAAATTCCATATGGAATTAACTGATGCATATATCGAAAATACATCGGATGATGAACTGGCATTGACTGCACTGTATATGTATACATATTTCGTTATCGATTTCAAAACCATTCTAACCGATGTCTTAATCAATTATATTGATGCAAACGTGGATACTTTGGCATCTATGTTTGAAAATAACATGAAAACTCAAAAAGATGCAGTATTCATGTCATATAAGAATATTTTGAATCCGAAATATGCATTGATATGTGGTAACATTTTCGATGTTATTTATTACATTCTGGATTCAATAAACGTGGAAGAATATTTTAAGTATTCACCAATGGATTATTTGCCTTCCGCATTCCTAGAGAGAATGTATGATGATACTAATCTATCTGGTGATTTTACTGATAAGATATTCGAAATGATTAAATCAAATACTGCATTAAGAAGTTTAATTGCATTTGAAATTATTTCAAATGCAAAAAGAATGTATAAAGTCGAAGTATAAAAAAGAAGGTGAAAAATATATGGATATACAGTCCATGTTTAAAATCGACAATTATACCAAGCTACTTAAATATCAGCAACAGATAAAAGAACTGCGTGAAATCGAGAATGTACGGAAAATATACATTGAATTCGATTTCCAATATCGTGAAAGATGGATTGCCCAGGCATTGTCTATGTATAACAAAAATACTCATAAGTATTTTGGAAATATCGAAACTGATGTGTACAGTGATGGTGGCATGGCAATAACTGGATTGGATGCAATGATTTCCAATATCGAGCAATTTATAACAGACTGCAAAAAATATGTCCCGGGTGGACCAATACAAATATAAAAAAAGAGGTTTATTTATGAATCAATGTGAAATCTTAAACCAGTTACCTGATGTTCCTTTGACATTATCTGATACAGATGTATCCACGTATAATTCAAATAAGGAATATTTCGATAAGTATGCAGCAAAATTACAGAATTATGTAGAAATGGATTTCGATGTAGAATCCAAGCGTCTCAAAGCTGCAAAAAATAATTTGGAAAGGTCAATTCAGGAAGCATCAATACATAGGAAATTATCTGATGAATTGATCAAAACCAACATGTTAATGGCATCTCAATCTCTCACGGATGAAAATGATGTTGTTACAAGCTCTTTGCAGATGATGTCTGCTTGCCCCAATGAATTTATGATGGGTGAACAGTTACGTCGTTATCAATCAGAACTTAAAGATGAACTTGATAACATAAATTTGTCTATATCGTTCTGCAACGCGTTTAGATTACATAAATACCCCAACGATGATAAAACCTGTAATCAGCTTGATAAGCTCACTGAAAAACTCAATAATGATCTCAGAATGCTAAATGAAAGTCGTGATATAAATAAAGAAATCACAATTAAAAATATAAAAAATGTAATTGAATTAATCGAAAAGATAAATAAATCGAATAATATCCAATATTTAACTGATTCGCTGTATTTTGACAAACGTGCGTATAATCTTCTAAAAGAAGTAGACCAAAAATATGTCGAAAAAACATTTGGCAAAGATATAATATCAAAATTTAGTTCCAGGATTTTGGTAGACACCAAGCAGTTAATCAATAATAATCTGATATTGTTATTTTTATATCAGATATCTAAAAAGATAAATTCATCAATGAAATCTAAAGATTACAAGTCTTTAGTGTATAAGGCATCCATTGTTCATTATCTTGAAGATATTGAGGCTGGTACAAACGAATCTGTTCATTTTTCATATGAATTTCTAAATATTTTGAATATGTATTTAGAAAACGATAAAATTAGTAATTACATGAATAAACACGATACATCAACATATAAATTTTAAAAATATAATAATCAAAAATAGAGTATACTAACTAGTTAGTATACTCTATTTTTCTGTAATGGGTTAATATATCAAATATATATTATATTTACGATATCGAAGGGTAATATTAAACCGCAAATCAAATTTAAACGACAAACAAGGAGGATTATTTATGTTGAAATTTAAGAAAAAGCACGAAATCAAAAACTTTTGGAATGGAATAAGAATCCAAACCAATAATTTGTTAATGGATGAAAAATTAATGTATGGTGTTGACTATATATTCGTGGTTGATCCGTATGTTGTTATTCAGTCCGAAATGACATATCCGATATACTTCGACAATATCCCAATAAATACAGATGATGTAAAATTTGTGAAGTATGAGTTTATAGATACGAATGGTCTGATAATACACCCATTCGTTCGAGCTCATGTAAAGAAGTGTATCAATTTGTCAGACCGCACTTTGATTGTAGCAACTGTTACTACCACCGACTATTATGGCAGTGATCGTACCGTCAATGAGTTGCATGATGCCATCGTTAATGAAAAGTATCCACTCGATATCAATATCAAAAGTGACGAAGTCACAATGTCGCTAATGTTTAATGGGAGTACCATAAAGCCGCCAATCAATACAGTACCTTATAATATCATAACTCGTGATATAAATAAGGCAATAATACCATTTTGGCTTACCGATGAAGATGTCGAAGAATGTGAAGAGCATTTTGAAGACATAAAGTTTTTGGAAAAATTCAAAAACAAAACTCTGAATTACGTCGAAGAAATCGAAAAACTGGCTAAAGAGTATAAAGAAACAGATATAGCCGAGGGTGTTAAATCTGAAGAATTCGAAAAATTCTTCGATGAAATGCAAACACGACTGTCTTCAGTTATCGATATTCCATCAAATGTAACGAATGATGTATCGGATACAATTATCGGCGAAAACGAAAACATTACAAGCAGTAATCCAGAGCATGACGAGTTCGTTAACAATATTAACAATAACGTAAAGGATAAACTTAACGATTCTGATGAAAATACATCAGAATCAAAAGAATAAAAATAGTGAGGGACTTTTGTCCCTCACTATTTTTTTATATAAAATTTAAGCATATATAATATTAATAAGTTACGTACACAAACGTAATAAAATTTAGGAGGTAAAAAATATGAAAATTGGTAAAGAAATCGTCTTAAAGAACGCAACCAAATCCTTTGTTAACAGCAACATTGGTAAAAACGGCAATGTTGACATTGAAGATGTTGTCGTTTTCGAACCAGGCACACTGGTGCCTGTAGTTCTTGAGCAGGAAAGAACTGTAGGTAGTTATGCAAAGATTCTTTCGGTTACAATAACCGAACTGAAGACACATGTAGTCTTTGAGTTTGTAAAAGTATCGAAAGATATCGCTGATGCAGCTTATAAGATATACACAATGACCCATGATATATCTTCCGTAGGTTCCTACAGAGCAAAATCATCATCAGACCGTCACTCAGAATATTCATTAAATGATAGAGATGACGATGACGACGATGATGACCGCGACAGCGGATTCCGTCTCAGTAACTTTTGGTAATATAAAATATACCCAGGATTTTCCTGGGTATATTTTTTTGATTTTATGAAACGATTTATATAATAAATATAAGGAGGTTAAGTATGATTAAATTATCAATTCGTGAATATTTGAAAAAACCGTTCGATAGTCAGAAAAAAACAGAATATATTAACAGATATAATTCAATTAAATCTCACATTAGTATTAAATGGTTTAAATTGACATCCAATAATCATCTGGTAATGCATTTCAAAATACCAAGTGAAAAATCTACAAAAATAATGTATGATACATTAATCGAATTCTGTACAACTAGCAATACACCTTATACACTCAAGAATTGTGATATTAAAGTATTTTCAAATTGTCCATCATATGTATTTATGAATGCTCGATTTGCATCGCTTAATTCGCTATCCATAATATGGGCAGAACCGCTTTATTCTAAGGATACGTTAAAATTACCAAGTGAAGAAGAACTAAAAGCCAAACCCCTACCCACTGATATCAAAATCGAAAAAGGTTTATTTTTTGCAATTTATCACGTTAGTAAGTTATCTGATATAGAACTTATGGCATATACACAAAAAGCTTTCAAAATAAATAGTGGTGAAATGATTACTGCATTTATAAGAAATCAAGATTGGGTTATGGAAAAACGTGGTAAGGTTGGAGCTGAATTTACATTTGATAAATTATATAAACAGCTCGGAATAACTAAGCAAAAAGAAACCACCGATTCGAAATATGTAAAAAAGACCAATTCTGTTTTTAAAAGCGGAAAAATACCCAAGGTGGGTAAATCGGCTAAAACCAAGAAAATATAGTAAAAGGATATTTTATAGAAAACACAATTATTAACTCAATCTTTAATGAATTATATATGCTATATATAATGACTTTAATGAAAGGAACGGTTTTACACAATGGAAACAACAAATGCAACATCAACACAAATTCCAAGACTTTATGAATGGAAACCCGAACCAGAAGATTTATTCTTTGTCAGAGATGATTCTGGACAAAAACGCATTATTGCACAATTTGACAGAATTGCCGAAGACTATGGAATGAAAGAACTTACAGAAAATAGGTATAATTTTCTCAAAGTATTCGTGATTTCCCAAAAGCATTATCTCGATAGAATGGATGACATAATGTACGTAATCAATTATTTCATTAAATTCTATGATGATGATAGAGCTTATGAGCTGGCATTGCTTCGTATGAAATTCCATATAGACCGTTGTGAAGGTAGGTATTCTACGAAGAGTTTCAATAAATTTCTTATGGATACTTTGGTAACTGATTCTCTCATAAGTAAGATAATTAAAATGGTAGATGATTCTTATGACACCAATCTGGTAACAGATGCAAAGGGCGCATATGATTCTTCTCCAAAGTTAACTAACGATGATGCGAAGGTAATATTGATCATGTCTTTCTGTTTTAGACTTGTACTGCCTTTGTGTTTACATTGGGTCAATACAGGTAATATCAAGACCAATAATAACAAGAAGGAATACATTGAAAATTTCATTGAAATATTTCAATGTATTACTAGAAAAATCGAAGACCAAACCCATGATGTATATGCCCGTCTTGAACGTCTCATTGAGCATCGTATCGATAAGAAATATGATAATGATATGCTCATGCATGAGAAAAAGAAACAAGTACATGGCATTACAAAAGCAGAATACATAAACTCGTTGATTACTGAAATTATACTTGTAAAAAGTATCTATAAGATTGACTATAATAAGAGTGTAGTTTCGTATATCGATGGAATTATTCGTAAGAATTATTCTCAATCGAATATTGAGAATTTCAAAGAGAAACCTGTAGAGTTATCTGCGGATGAACTGAATAATGATAGGGATGATAATATAACTCCGGCAGAAGCACTTGATATGCGTCGTTATTACCATAATGAAGCGCATGCACTGATAACTGAAATTAATACAGATAATATTCTAAAGACCGTTGATAAACGTTTTAACGTTCACATATCTCCAGAGGAATTTGAATTTTATCTTAACAATGTTATTCCTAACACTATATCAACTAAATTTCTTTCTGCATTTTATGCTAAAATGTTTAAAGATTCCAGTGCAATAGATTCTATTGATAGACGCAATGTCATTAAACTGCTCGTCATTATGAAGAAATTCCTTCAAATGAAAGGAATGGTTTTCATTCCCCAGATTTGTACTGCAAGGGCAAGTGGTAATTTCAGAGAGAATACCATTAAGAATATCAAGTTTAATGAAAAATACGAAAATTCGGCATTAAATAAAGATATCCTTAAAGGAAAATTTAAATATATTAACGACTTAGGATTAAAGGATCCCCCATTGAAGAAGGAGTTATCTACCATAATTAATTCACAATTCGTTTGGGTAGATTTTGATCCTAGTATTAATGGTATAATCGAAAATGATATCGATGATAATACCATCATCGATGAATATCAGACATTCTTATCGATTATATAATCGATATAAAATATAGATGAGGAAATTCCCTCATCTATATTTTTTTTGGTGTCCATTGTGGTATATGGGAAAACAAAAAGATAATCTCTAATAATTCATGAAAGGAGAAATAACGATGTCTAACCCACAAGTTGAATCATATTGTCAGAATATTGATGATTTATTCTTGCAATACGAATCTCATTCAATAAATGATGCTACATTATGTCGTCGTTTAGCAAATTATTTGCATCAGATATCTACATGTCTTAAATTTCCCAAAGAATTCGAAGTAATCATCATTGATGGTAAAAACGAATTTATGGGTATAAGTGTATACCCAGATTATTCTGATTTAAATAATGTATTTGCTAAGTTGGACGAAACATCTGGTGCGAAATTCTGTAGGGACTGGATAGTCAACATCCATAAATATATTATAGAAATCGATAAAAATGTGTTTGATAAAACTATCATAGGTTTTAATAACAAAGAATTTACTGCTATGCTTTTGCATGAATTGTCCCATGTTGCTTTCAGTAATAAAAAGAGTGAAATTATTTATAACTCTTACAAGATTAACAGGGCAAGCTTAAAATTTGGAGAGAAAAACGCAGTGCGTGCTTCTCAAAGAATGTTATATGCAATACCAGCTTTAATTGCGTGTGGTATGCATAATTTAACAGTTGGTAGAAATGGCAATAAAGAGGAGTATATATGCGACCAAATATTTGGCATAGACTCTTATAAAATTCATTTGCACAATGCCCTCGATAAGATTATACGTGCATATGGTACAACCATAGTTGATAATTCTAAGATGGCAGAGCAGAAAGTTGACAATATTGTGAAGTGGTGCAACTGTAATATTTCTGAGTTGTCTACACGAAGACGTCTCTTAAAGGATGATATTACATATCAGAGTGCATCTACTCATAGTAAGCAAATTCGTAAAGCTTATCTCAACGTAATGGCTAAGCTTGGTATAGGTATGGCTGATAAGTATACTCATAACGAAATTGCAACAGAAGAGGTCCTCGATAAAATCGATAGTGGTGAACTTAAGCTATCGGGTCTATTGCAGCAATATACTATTATAGACACGGATATTAAGGCTACACAAGCTCTCGAGAGCGTAATTAATACGGCATTAAGTCAGGATATCGTAACCGAGTCCTTCAAATCTAAGAAGCCACCAAAGCTTCCTTCCGATTACGACATAGATATCATTTCAGTTGAAATCGATAAGATTGAAAACCATTATGATAGAATGTACGTACTCGACTTAATATACAATAAAATAGATCAAATATCTGAATTCATTGAGTATTGTGAAGCAACTGGTACTTATAATAAGTATAAGTTTAAATGTGAATCTCAACTCAAAGCACTTGAAAAACTGCGTTTAGCTGTATTGGATAAGAGAACAGTACAATCTGATCTTAAGTTCTATGTAAATTATCCTAAGGGATATGAAGGTTAAACAATAAAAAAATAAAGAAATGAGGTAATTTATAATGTCTAGAAGAATTAAAATTATGGATAGTAAATATATCAATGTATTCAAAATGTATGGTCCTGCATTGAATCCTATACCGGTATCAGATGTAGATCTCAGAAAGATTCTTGTTGAAGGACACACTGTCTATGAGAAGGATGCTTGTGGCACTGTAATTGCTCTCAACCTGGAGAATTACCTGGACTCTGAGCGCTTTGAAAAGGCTAGAAGAGCTCTTAAGCCAAGTACATCCGAGACTATAAATACATATGGTACTAAGTCCAATATTGAGAGTGAAGCAAAAACATTCACTGGATATACTTCTCAGACAGCACCAGTTACTCCTCCAATTGTTAACGGTCCCTCTACCAATAAGCTTAGTAATAAGCAGATAAAGGAACTTCGCAGAAAGCAAGAAGCCGAGGAGCGTGCAAAGGCTAAAGAAAATCAGCAGTCTGTAATAGAAGTTGCTGCCAATGTTGAGGAATCCGTAGAAACTACTCAAGACTAAATCAATTCTAAGATATAGAGATATTCCATAATGGAATATCTCTATATATTTTTTGTAAAATACAACTCCGTATTTCTCTCTTTTATAGCCATATATCATATTAATGTAAGATACAGAGACAATAGTCTCTGTATAAAGTAAATTTAAATTCCTACATATGTAGGGGAAAGAGGTATTCTATGAAAAACATAACATTTGAAATCGTAAAGAGCAGCATCGCAGACAATAGCACCATGCCCCAGATGAAAATCACTGTTAATGATGATATCAGTGGTCGTACAAGAATTGGATTCCTAGCACCGTTTAGAGGTTACAAATTTCAGGTCAGTGGGAACCTAAACGGTGCTAGAGATTGTGGATCTAGCGAGGTAGTAGGTCTTGCTAGAATTCTGCTGGCCGACTATGGCATACCCGAAGATAAAATGGGTATTTGGGGTTATCAGACCAATATCCCTATAACTGAAACTGGTATATATATGCTACAAGCGCTTGCGGAGATTGCAATCCGCAAGTTCACTGATGGCGAACGTGGACTCTATGAAGTGTACACGCTTACAAAGTTTATAAAACTTTGTGCTGTATATATTGCTAACAAAGTTGGTAGTAATGTTATAGCACCATCAACCTTTAATGACGAGTATGCCAAATATTGTGATGAATAATTTGGCGTGATTCCAAAAACAAAAAAGAAGGTGATACTACATCACCTTCTTTTTTGTTTCCTTTATATAATCAGAGCTTACACCAAAATCTTTTTTCCCAGGATATGAATTCCTGTGAAAATATATCGATTTAATATATGGCATTATGCTTTGATTTTTTTGTATTGATTTCATTACTTCATAATCTTTTTTGTCATTGTCTGCATATATATGAAGAATGATATCAGTATTTATACCCATTCTAATTATATTTTTTATTACTGTAGAATAGCTAAACCCACAAACAGCATAAAATAAATTATTTGAACCAGGATTGCCACCAAGTACATTTTGATATATTGATAAAATATCAAATGTACCTTCTGCAATGTGTATATTTATATCAGAAGTGTACATTATATCGAATGAACTTGATATCGTATAATATGAATTGGGATCTAAGTTTTTGTCATGTATTTTAACTTTAATGTACCTTTTACCATCAATATTATCATTTATTTTTCTAAAAACTATATTGTTTCGATTAAGACTTAAAAAACCCACATAATTATAGTCTATAAATCGTATCAATGATGGTGATAGGCCTTTAATACTTTCAATCTCATTAAAAGACATAAATTCTGATAATTGTGAAACTATTCGAAATTTTTCCAAATCATTATATGATAATTCGGTACCAAGACGATTGTTGATATAATCGAGTTTTGCATCAGTCAATTGTTTGTTTAATACTGGTGAAATATTAAAATCTTCGATCATCATATCAATTAACTTATTCTTTTTTGCATAACGTTTATTAACTTTAGAAATATTGTGTAACATTGATGAATCGACAAATATCCCAAGGTCATCAAGTGTCTGCTTAGTAACAATGCCACTTGCAGGGCACTTTAAACAGTTATATAACATTGGTTCATCAGAATTGTCAATATCTATTTTAATAGAAAAATGTCCATGTGACGGAGAATCATCATTGCAATATGGGCATTTTATCGTGTGTTGTAATCCATTTGTGGAGCAACTATAAAATGGCATTTTTTCCAATTCTGATATCACATATTGTTTAAAATCAATATTCATAATTATCACTTCCTCTGTAAAACAGAATATACATTTAAGAAAATGTATAACTATAATTTTTTTATAAAGGAGAATTAATTTATATGAACGATTTAAAAATTCAAACAGAATCTGTATCGTCTGTTCTTAGAAGAGATGAAGAAAAGCGTCAAGAAAAAGAGGATAATAAAAAGGATAATTTTATCGACCTCGATTCTCTTTATAAGTTATATATTAATAAGGACGCTATTGACAAGTATAAGGATAGATTTGCACAATTATCTCATATAGACAAAAATGCAAACAAGCTCAGAGGATATATGTATTTTATGAACTCCACTGGCAAGAAGGGTGATTTGGTAGCGTTTATATCCATCAAATTAGAGTCTGGTAAAACATGGATTGATACTTTGGAAGTTACTCCAGATTATCGTGGCAACAAGATTTCACATCAGCTTTTAGATGTTGCTTGTAACGAATTTGGAGCTACCGATATCAGAGTTAATAAAAATAATGAACGTGCAATCCGTATATTTAAGAAATATGGATTTATGGAATATGATAGAAAAAATCAATGGTTATATATGAGTAACGACTCATCTACTACTTCAAATCCCGTACAAAAGCACGAAACAAAATCTGCAACAGAAACGGCAGAATCACTTGCTATGGAAGCAATATTCGGTAAACCAAGCAGAGATAAGTTAATCGAAGATGCAATGAAAAAAATTACTAAGAAAATCAAAACCGATGAAGATAAGGTTGCATTCAAAAAGAATCTTACTGAAAATGAAAGAACTTTTAAAGCTGCTTTAAAATCTTTGAATGATCTCGATAAGAAACTTAACAAGGGTACAATTGCACCAAGGGATTATGATAAGCAACGCAAGATGGCTTATGGTATAATGAAAAAGGCAATGATCGAGTTCAATGTAAATATCAATAATATCATTGATAATGCAAAAAAACCAACCATGGACGAATATAATGATATACTTCCAATTATATCAGAAATTAAGTCAAGAGTTAGCAAAATTAAAATAATCAGCCAAACCCCCGCACAAGAAGGCATACTCGGTGACACGATTACTTCAATAGTTATCGTACCTATCATATTTGCTGGTTTTTGCTTTGCATATATGGGTATTAAATCAAAGATTGATAAAAGTAAAGAAAATAATGCTCTAAAGAAACATCCTCAAATTACCAATGATAAAATTGAAAAATGTGTGAATGAAATAAATAAAACGACATTTGATATTTTCAAAAAGTGTATGACAAAAAGTACTTACTTTAATTCCTCGGAGTACAAGAATTTTTCAAAGAAAAATGCTGACGATGGTGATGTTGAAGGTTTTGCAAAAGACCGTCCATTTTCGATAAGCGAAACAGATAACTCTATAAATGTGACTGTCGAATCAACCATGCGTTCACCTACATATACATTTGAGTATCCAGATGAAGATGGGGATGAATATGTAAAGAAAAATATTTCGCCATTGATAAATAAAATCCAATCAAATTATACTGCAGTATTAATGACCACTATAAAGACATTTAACAGTGTGAAATCATCAATCGAAACCAAGTATAATTGTAAGATTGATACTAGATTTGGTGGATTGCTGCCTGATGGAGATGGAGATATTAGTGATTCTACCAAAATCACCGATTACGAATGGTTTTATGCTACAATAAAATACAATATTATATTCAATGATCAAAGGAGGAGTTTACCATGCAAAAAATAATTAACGGCGATATTATGGAACCTGCTACTGAAGCACTGCTCCGTAAGCGTTCTTTAGATACCGTGCTTGATACATATCTGAAGCAACTTGACAAAAAACTTAAAAGTACTGATGATTGCGATACACTTCGTAAGAAAGTCAAAGAAGACCAATCTAAATTTAACAATGCTCTCAAGGTAATGATGGACGCTAAAGTTAAATATGATAAAGGTACTATTGACAAAAATCAATTTAAGACACTTACAAGAGATGCATATAAAGACATCAGTAAATATTGCAAAACATTCAAAGTTAGAATGTCGGATTTCGGAGGTGGTGGATTTGATGCGAAATCCGATATCACCAAGGAAGATATTATTGACTTTAAGCAGTATGTAACAAAACTGATAGCGGGTGTTAATCTTATAAAGAAACGTCGAATTGCTTTGGCAAAGGAAATGAATTCTAAAGTAGGTGAAAAGTCTACATTTAGTAAAGACATGAAGAACATTGATAAGCAGACGACAAATCTTACGAAAACAAAGGCAACGGAAGCTGCTTCGACAAGTAATGATGCCATCCATATTATACCTTTTAAAGGTATAAATAATATAAAATTTGGAATGACCAGGGATGCAGTTCGAGCAAAATTAAATTCAGATGAATCAATCATGAACGAATTTCGCAAAAGTAATAAATCAACAAATACCACAGATGATTTTGGTTTTTGTCATGTATATTACGATTCTAAGAATAAATGCGAAGCAATCGAACTGTTTAATGATAAATCAGTTATGATTAACAACGATGCAATTATTCCTGGTAATATCGATAATATTAAAAAGTTAATACCAGATTTAAATAAGAATGGTAACGAATATATTAGTACAAGCAAGTCTATAGGAATAACTACAGACAATAAAGGCAATGTTAAAAGTATATTACTTGCACGCAAGGATTATTATAATACTAAAGCAACCGAATCCTCTTTATCATTCGAAGAAATTTTCAATGTTGCCATGGAATCTTTAGATTCTGAAGAAGAGCAACTTTAATTAATCTAATAATACTTAAGGAGGACATTTTTATTATGTATACATTTGAAAATGATTTATCTCTGTATGACGATTTTGATGAAGCTACCGAGGGACTTAAAGAAGTAATAAAAGATAAGGCTAGTAAAGGTTTTAAGGGGTTTATGAATTTAATGCATAATCTTAAAGAAACCCTTAAATCATTTGGAAAATGGCTTATGGATAAGATTAATCGGATTGTGGACATTGGTAAAAAGTTAAGAAATCGTAATAAGTCATCAAATAATGAAAGTGATAATAATAATAATAATGATAATCAAACCAATGCAGAAATACTGGAAAACAACAAAAATGGTGAAAAACTGGCTCGCAGTATAATTGATGATATTGATGTTATGTCAGATAGTGTCATAACATGTTTGAACGATATTACAAAAATAAGGAAGGAAAATAATGTAAAGCCAGAAACAAACAGTGCAGAACAGCCTGCAGAAGTTTTTAAAATCAAAGCTAAATTGGCAAGTACCTTAATGAGATCGGTTTCTGCAATCAATAAAATTAAGGACCTACCAACAATCGAAATGAACTATGACACAACTAAAATGATATATAATTGGTTGAGAGATTGCCTTGATACCAATTCCAAGTTAACAAAAGCTATGGATGCAATTACCGCATATGGACGTGATAATTTGTACGTCGATGATGATACGACCGTTTCATTGGTATCAAGATTCGTAAACGTACATACCAAGTTAATGGTATGCATAACTCAATTATATAATAAGCTAACTATTATGGGAGTAAACAATAAACGCTTAAGTACGAACTCCGGAAATGGTATATAATTATCTATAGAAAGGAGTATATATTTATGAATGCATTTGAAAATGATTTATCATTATATAACGAAGCGAATGAGGGTCTCAAAGATATGGCTAACAAAGTTGCCGAAAAGGTTAATAATCTGCCTGTGGTTCAGACTCTTAAGAAGTTAGCTAAGGCATTTGGAGATTGGATTATGGCTAAAATTAAATGGCTTATAGAACTTGGTAACAAGCTTAAAGCCAATAAAAAAAGAAAATCCGACGATGACGAAAAAGCAAACAAAATGGCTTCGTATATATCAGATCAAATAAAAGAAATTGCATCTTCGATGGAAGCAAGTTTGAATGATATTGCTAAATCCAATGAAGATAACAATGCTAAATCGAAATATTATAGTGTAATGACCGCAATTTTGAAGAAGTCCGGAGAAGTCGCTAATAGACTAAAGCAACTCCCAAAAATAAACATGACATACGAAACGTGTAAAAATGCTTATGAAACACTAAAAAGTATCAGTGATAATAATTCTAAAATGTATAATATAGTTAGTCGTATCAATACTGGTATTGAATCTGGTGCTCTTGATTCTAAGCAAAAGGCTTTAACTAAGTTTCTTAATCTCTATCAGAAGCTTCGTAAGTGCACTGAAGCATTGCTTGCTAGATTCAATGGAATGTCTAGTAGTGATTCTAATACCAAATGACGATTTTACAAGTTTTGATGGTGATAAATTTTGGAAAGCAATCAAAGAAAAGGATTATAGTTTGCTAATTTCCGATTTCGTTTGCACAATTAGAAGTGATCCTACATTTAAAAAGAACGAAATTCCAAAAATTCTTAGAATTTTTAATGAACAAGTTCCAGAGATTTTTAACAATGAGTATCATAAAGAAGATTACGAAGAAGAAATTCCACGTGACAAATGGGATGAGACTTACTTTTATAAGAATCTTCAGCGTTTACAAAGAAATTTTTGCAAGAAAAGAATATCTTATCTTAAAGACATAGGTCGCGTCGTATTCGGAAATTCTAATGTTACAAAAAATAAATAATATGAAAGGAAATTTTTATTATGGATACATTTTCAAATGATTTATCTTTATATCCTGAGTTTGACGTGGCAAATGAGGGTCTCAAAGATATGGCTAACAAAGTTGCCGAAAAGGTTAATAATCTGCCTGTGGTTCAGACTCTTAAGAAGTTAGCTAAGGCATTTGGAAATTGGCTTAGAAACAGGGTTAATGATTTAATAGCACTTGGTAAAAAATTAAAGCAAATTCGCGATAATGCCAAAACTTCTATTTCCAATGCAAGAGGTCTCAGTCTGGTTAGCGATATATCTAAAAACGTGATTAGTATGTCTGATGGGATTTATCAATGCTTGTTAGATATATCTGACGCTATGAAGAAATATTGCCCAAGTAATGACGATACAGCAAAATTTAATGCAACTCGTCAAAAAATGCAAAATGTTTTAAAATCGTTAAAGACGACTGAAAATAAAATCAAAGATTTACCAAAGATTGAAATGGATTACGATACGACTAAAACTGTTTATAATTGCTTGAATAAATGTCTTGCAACTAATTCCAAGCTACAAAGAACAGTTGATGCAATCGACACGTTAAAGCAAAACCAAAATGCCAGAACTTCCGATAAAGGGATATGGGATCTATTAAATAAATTCACTAGTTTATACGGAAATTTAAGAAGATGCCTACAGGCATTTGATGCTAAATTAGTTAAACACCGTCAGGATCAAGAAAAATCCAACGAAGGAAAGGAAGATCAAAATATGGACAACAGCGTCAATGAAAGCATCGAAGCTACATATGAATCCATTGTAGCTAAAGTGTATGAAGATTTATATGATGAAGCAGAAGAATCTGTAGACAAAATATTTGATGAATTGGATGTTGCCAATGAAAAGGCTATTGATTACGATGCATCGTTATACAGCACAAAATACAATCCATCGAAGTTTGTAATTACCCCAGATACCTTAAAAGAATTCGGAATCCCATCAGATCGGGCAGATGATTTGTACGATGCTTTATGTGACTATATGGCAGAGAAGCAATATATTACATGGGGTAGAAAAGAACTCCATGATAAAATAGCCGCGCATTTTAAGGAAACTCGTAAAATTACAGCCAAAGAGATTACAGTAATTGGCTGGAAATACTTTAACAAAGCAGCAAAGTTATTAAAGAAGTCTGCTAAAGATGGAAATATTGATCCAAAGGAAATAATTGAAAGAGCGAACAAAAAAGTATTAAAATCTGCAAGTGTAGGACTTGTCGGAAAAACCGTTCTTGAACTTGTTGCTTGCTCAGTGGCAGGTGTTGCCTCTGGTCTTATAACTTCCATGGTAGCTGCCCCTATCGTAGGTACTCCTACTGCAGTATATGCCGGAAGAATAACTGCTGGTTTAAATGTCGTCAAAGATGGCACTAAAGTCGTGAAAGATTATAGTACAAGCAAGAAATCACTTAATAAAGTGGTATCAAGATCATAATAACATGCTTTGGTGAGCAATTATATTTTGCTCACCAAAGTTACTTTTAATAGAAAGGAAATTTTTATTATGTACACATTTGAAAATGATTTATCTTTATATGATGACTTCGATGTGGCAACCGAAGGTCTTGCCGATACAATAAAAGATAAGGCTAGTAAAGGATTTAAGGGATTTATGAATTTAATGCATAATCTTAAAGAAGCCCTTAAATCATTTGGAAAATGGCTTATGGATAAGATTAATCGGATCGTAGACATTGGTAAAAGACTTAGGAGAGATCGAATCGTAAATCCCGAAATTGACGAAAAAGCAAACAATATGGCCAAAGAAATCATATCCGATATAACTAATTTGGCATCTAGTGTAGATGCAGCTTTGCATGACATTGCAGAAGCAAATGTACAGGATAATAGAATGTATCATAAAGATTTATCCGATGAAAAATTTGGAGAATTAAAAAAGGCTTCAAATGAAACTAAAGCAAAGTGTTATTCAAAAATAAATGAGGCTTTACAAAAGTCTGGGGAAATTGCTAATAAATTAAAGCAACTTCCAAGAATAAATATGTCATACAGCACATGTGGTTCGATATATAAAGGATTGAAAGCGATTAGTGATGAAAACTCTAAGATGTATAAAATGGCATCGTATGTGGATGCAAGTATAAATCAGTCTTATACACTTGATGCCAAACAAGAGTCATTACACAAATTCCTTAGCCTTTATCAGAAGCTTCGTAAGTGTACCGAAGCACTGCTTGCTAGATTAAACGGTATGTCTGGAAGTGATTCTAACTTAATTAAACAAGAAAAGGGAGAAAACACTAACGATGATTTTAACGATAATAATAAAGATAGGGATCCACATTTGACAAATGGTTTTTATGATGCGGTTAAGTCTGGAGATGTGCGAAGTGTAAGGAAATTGATGAAGTATAGCTTAATTACTGATCCCACATTTTATCAATTTCACGCGATGGAAAAAGCGGCATCGTCGATGAAAGGGCTTTATGATAAACATGACGGTGGAAAAGAGTTTATCACTGATAAAAACCGTTGGGATAAAGATTATATGGTTACATTAATGACAAAAGTTGTAGATAATTTTTCTAAGGAAAGGCTTGATCATTTAAAACAAGTAGTACACCACATATATGTTGTTGGCAATCCCGTTGATAAAGATAAAGAAAAATATGAACATGAAGTTGCCCGTAAAATAGGTCGTCTTCTATCAGATCCTAAATTCACCAAGCTTAATAATGGCAATCCTATCGATGTAGATAGATGGATTGCATGTGTAAAGAATAAAGTTGAAAAAGATGCTAAGGATAATCCTAATGATAAGAAAAAACAGCTTATTGCACAGAGGATAAAAGATCCACATCAAAGGTTACTCTATATTTTATCAATTACAAATGTAGCCAATGTTAAGAAATGGCTGAATCTTTAAGCTTACTGAAAAAAAAATAATATCTTTCATCATAGAAAGGGCGTTGTCCCACCCTTTCTATTTTTTTAACATATATTTAATTGAATACCTTCGATTAACTAAAAGGAGGAAATTTTTATTATGAATACATTTGAAAATGATTTATCGTTATATGATGACTTTGATGAAGCAACTGAAGGCCTTAAAGATGTAGCAACAAAGGTTGGAAAAACAATCGGTAACGCTGCCAAAGCAGTATTAGATGTTATTAAGGCGTTTGGTGATTGGCTTCTTAAGCAGTTACACAAACTTCTTGATTGGGGCAAGGCTCTAAAAAGAAATAAGATGGTCGATCCAGAAGCTGACCAAAAGGCGGAGACATTAAGTAAGGAAATTTCGAATGAAATATTTATACTATCTAGCGAAATGTATTCTCTATTAGAGGATATCGCTAAAGAAAAATCAAATGAAACTAATAATGAAAAATCTTCTGCAGTTGGGGAGATTTATGGAAAAATGAATAAACTTGTTGGGCAATCCGGCGAAATCGCCATTAAGTTAAAGCAATTACCTAGGATGAAAATGTCGTATAGTGTATGCGGTGCGATATATAATAGAATGAAGGGTATCAGTGATAATAATTCTAAAATGTATAATATAGTTAGTCGTATCAATACTGGTATTGAATCTGGTGCTCTTGATTCTAAGCAAAAGGCTTTAACTAAGTTCCTTAATCTTTATCAAAAGCTTCGTAAGTGTACTGAAGCATTGCTTGCTAGATTCAATGGAATGTCCATAGGTTTTTCTCCAACTAGTCAACAAATTACAATTAATAACATACATAATAAAATTGTGAGAGAAAAATCTAAAAAGATTAATTCAATAGACAACGTTGATTATTTTAAAATAAATAATACTATATATATTTCTGAAACGGAAATTTATGAAAAAATAGAGAAAAAATTATCCGATCCTAAATTCACTAAGCTTAATGGTGGCGAACCTATCAATGTAGGCGAATGGTATGAATATATTATTAATAACGTTAAGAAAGATGCTAAGGATAATCCTAATGATAAGAAAAAGCAACTTATTGCACAGAGGATAAAAGATCCACATCAAAAGTTACTCTATATTTTATCAGTAACAAACGTAGCTAATGTTAAGAAATGGCTTAATTCTTCTGCTAATGAATCTGTATCCTCTGATGATCTAGATTTTACTAATATCATATATGAGAATATCAGAGAATCTGTTCTTGAAGATGCATACCTTGAAGCAGAAGAAGCAGCAGATATGGCATTCGAAGGATTAGAGACAGAAGAAGAGGATATGGATTATGCAATGGAAAGTGCATGGGAAGAAGTACCTCAGTTATCAGTTAAGAAAATGATTGATAACGGTATAAAGAAGGACACTGCAATAAAATCAATTGATAATTTCATCAAATATATGGATACTCATAAAATGATGGATAAACATTATGATGAATTTACTATTGATGAAAATACGGTAGTAACTAAGAAAGATTTGAATAGCAAGGGTATAAAATTTATAAAATATTGCTTAAAGAAAATCAAAGAAATACCAAGTAATCCCGAAAATGTAGAAAAACTGCACAATGCTTTGCAAGAATACACTAAAGACAAGACAAAAATAGTAAAGGTATTCGGCATTATCAGTGGTATTATTGGTGTTGGAGCTGGTCTAATATCGGTACTTGTAGGTGCTAATTCTATAACATTTATAGAATCAATAATAGCTGGATCTGTAGGTGGTGCTACTGGTGGACTTGGATTCGGTACAGCAATGCTCGCTAAGAAAAATATAGACAAAGCATATAATATGTAATAATAAATAATTATCTATAGAAAGGATGTATATATTTATGAATACATTTGAAAATGATTTATCTCTTTATCCTGATTTTGATGAAGCAACTGAAGGCCTTAAGGATGTAGTTAGCAAAGTTGCCGAAAAGGTTAATAATCTTCCTGTGGTTCAGACTCTTAAGAAGTTAGCTAAAGCATTTGGAGATTGGCTTCTTAAGCAGTTACACAAACTTGTTGAATTGGGCAAGGCTCTAAAAAGAAATAAGATGACCGATCCAAAAGTCGATAAAAAGGCATCAGACATGGCCACAGGTATTGCTAACGATGTTGCAGTTATTGCAGCTTCAATGGAATCAATACTGAATAGCATAGCAACTCTGAATGAAGGTTCGGACGATGCCAAAAACGACCCATATACAACTAACAAACAGAAAGAGGCATCTGTAAATTCGTTTGGTAAGAGTACATCAAAGTGCTATGAACAAATGAATGAAACTTTACAGAAATATGGAGAGATTGCTCTTAAGTTAAAGCAACTTCCAAGAATGAATATGTCATACGAAACATGTGGCAGAGTATATGGTTCAATGAAAAAGGTTTGCGAGAAAAACTCTAAAATGTATAATATAGTTGGTCGTATCAATACTGGTATTGAATCTGGTGCTCTTGATTCCAAACAAAAAGCTCTTTCTAAATTCCTTAGCCTTTATCAGAAGCTTCGTAAGTGTACTGAGGCATTGCTTGCTAAATTCAATGGAATGTCTAGTAGTGATTCTAACGTTTCAAAGCAAATTGATAGGATTAACAAGGAAAATGAGAAACTCCCAGACGATAAAAAGAAGAACCCTATCGATGAAGTTGCAGGTAAAACTGACGAACCTGGTAATAATCTTACAAACATGGCTAAAGATATTAAAAATGCTGGAAATGCTTCTAAGGATGCTATTAAAAAGAAATTATCTGACCCTAAATTCACCAAGCTTAATGATGGCAATCCTATCAATGTAGATGAATGGATTGAATATATTATTAACAGCGTTAAGAAAGATGCTAAGGATAATCCTAAGGATAAGAAAAAGCAACTTATTGCAGAAAAGATTTCTCAGCAAGGTCAAGAGTGCATGCTTTATGTTCTTTCTAAGACTAGCGTAGCTAATGTTAAGAAATGGCTTAATTCTTCTGCTAATGAATCTGTATCCTCTGATGATCTAGATTTTACTAATATCATATATGAGAATATCAGAGAATCTGTTCTTGAAGATGCATACCTTGAAGCAGAAGAAGCAGCAGATATGGCATTCGAAGGATTAGAGACAGAAGAAGAGACAGACGACAGCGCGAACGAATCTACAGACTATGATACAAATGATTTCACATTTGATGATTTTGATTTCCTGACTGATTCTGAATAATTGAATCATGTTAATAAAAATATAGGAATGCAAAAGCATTCCTATATTTTTCGTTTCTTTGTAAGTTTAGTAACTTCCTTATAAATTAATTTATATTGAGGTGAGTAAATCAATGGCAATTATTAAAGATACGTTATTAGATCTTGATAATTATGCTACTCCAAAAATAGTATCTGATTCAGATGCTTGGGTATATAATATTGTAAATCTTATATTGATGGAAAAAGGCACCTTTTCTGATTCTCCTGAAATGGGTGTAAATCTAAAATCGTTAAATTATTTAACTTCTGATGAAATGATGACATATCTTCAATCTGAATTAAAATCACAATGTGACACATATTTGTCAGATATACCACTTGACGATATCACCATTTCACTTAAAGAGCAAAATAATGGTGGAGTATTTATAGCAATCAATTTGGGATTTTCTGCAAGATATGGAAAAGTAAATAGATCAGTATTCGTAAGTATTAAAGATGAGATTATTGATTGTATCGTTGATAAATTTGACAATACAGAATAATTTTATCATCGTTTATTTTTAAATATGAATACATCGAATTAATTACTCATCATAATAAATCCAAAAATAAAGGAGATTGAAACCATGGAAAAAAGATTTGATGATACAATCAACGATAATGATCTCGAAGGTATCGATGATATCATTGATAATTCTAATGGCGTCATTGATATCGATAATTCAAACGTAAATGATCCCGATGTGGAAGATGAATACGTCCCCGTATCCACCAAGCCCAATTCCGAAAAAATAACTGAAACCGATCTGGAATCTGCAATTGATGTTGAATTGGCTTATATGGCTAGTAGAGATGATGAGTTGTACGAATCAACTAAGAGCAATATTTTAGATGAAATGACTACTTTCAGTAAGAATCTCATTAAGAATCAGGGATTTACACCTGATGAAGCAATGAGTGCTGCTATTAAGCGTGCATCTAAGAGAGCCAAGGAAGAAAATGACAGATTCAAGTTCGAGAATCCCGAAACCGTTGAAATAAGGGTAAATAAGACAGATGCTGATAAGCTCGTAATTGACCCAGAGGACGAATCCAAAGTTCATAAGTCTGCAGCAATCAAGCTTATTGAAGTCGAAGATAAGGAACTCAAACATTTAAAGATTAGACGCCGTGATTCTAAGTCTAATATCAGTATTATGCAAATGAATACATGTGCACTTAACAGATATACTGTTCCATGTATAAATACTGTAGATATGTGCACATTTGCAGGTACTTCTTCATATAATCTGGTACAGAATGTTTTTAGTGATAACGATACACCTTATGATCGTTATGCTAAGCAGATTGCATTTGTATATGACAGATTCATCTCTTCTGCTACAAAGAACAAGTATGGTGCTCTTGGAAATACTGTAATGACATTGGAAGACTTCTCCAATTGGTTCTTATTCCCAGATTTACAGGCAGCACTATATGCAATTTATGTAGCATCTTCTACAGAAATGCTTACATCTAAAATCAAGTGTCTTGACCCAGATTGTAAGGATATTGACGAGAAGGAAACCGACCCAAATAAGAGAACTGTAACACACACTTATGATTATACATATAATTGTAAGGAGCTCATGGATTTCTCTGAAATGCCGGAAGAATTCAAGATGGTAAAGACTCAGATAGAGAGATATGCTGGAAGATATGATGATATGAAGCAACTCCAAGAAAATCATCAATCTGCTCATAGATACAAGTCTTCTATGACACTTAATGTATATGATATTCAGGTACCTTCTTGTGCACGAGCACTCGAATTCCAGAAGTTCATTAAGGAAGACGACGAAGATCATATGAGCGAATCTTGGGCAAATGTTGCCATGTATATTCATGCAGCTTATATCTATACTGGCGAAAACGATGAAGATGGCAACCCAATTTACTATGAGCCAATTACAGATGCAGAGGAACTCTATCATCTCGTAGAAAATGTAGTAGAGCCCGAATTCCAGCTCTTCTATAAGAAGTTTATTCCTAAGAGAGCATTCATTTATTCATTCAAGCTTAAGACCAAGTGTGACAAGTGCGGACGTTCTAACGATGCTGTAGTCGATGTTCCTACACTGGTTTTTCTAAAGGCTCGAGGTACGGAGGCAGTGATCGAGTAATTGAAGACTACTTCAAAGAAGTAGTCGAAATACTTGAAATGTTTAAAGGTCAACTTACCTTACAAGATATTTACAATTCAACATGGAAAGAATTGGGATATCTAAGAAAATTTAGAATGCCAATTCTGGAAAATCTTGCAAAAACTGGAGCAGGTTTGCTTGGTTAATACTTAAGAATTCGGGTGATTGGAAATGAGTAACATATCACGTGTTTCTGTATTTTCCAAAGTCGTAAATGAGAATAATGAGTTTAATGATAAAGCATGCCAAGCTTTGCTTGGCGACTATTACGATAACTTTATAAGTCTTTGCGATCACTTAAAAATCATGCAGGAAAATATCGAATCCGTTGGATTAACCGAATTAAAACCTGCAACACATAAAGTGCTATTTAAGGTTTGCACCAAAGACGGTACGACAATGGAAATCGAAACATGAATAACAAAAAATAAGATGGTGAAATTCACCATCTTATTTTTCATCCACCAATAAAAGTACTTCGACATAGATATAACGAGGTGATTATAGTGATTGGAATTCCAAATATAACTTATTGTGGAAATTATAGCAAAGAGGTACAAGCATCCGATTGTGATTATTCCAATATATCTTTCTATAAACCAAACGATTTCTTCTTAACTGCTGAAAATAGAACTAAATTTATCAAGGCTTGTGAGGATGCTACTCGAAAGCATGAAGATTATGCAAGATTTGTAAATTATATAACAGATACTATTGGCATAAATTTCTGTCAAGTATCATCACAAATTTACGGTACAGATGCAACTATCGAAATGCACCATGGTCCACTTTTTACGTTATTCGATTACGTTGCAGTAGTACTAGAGCATTTCATGAAAAATGGAATGAAAATTAACACATTCCGAATAGCGGATCAAGTATTACAGGAGCATTATGATTTACATGTACAAGTAGTAATGCTTGCAATTACTAATCACGAAGCAGTTCATAACAGAGATATATTTCTAAATATCAGACAAGGTTTTGGAGATATAAGCGGTTTTATCGAAAAATATAAAGATGACTTAACCGATAACCAAAAATATCGAATACATAAATATATCAGTATTTGTGAAACTACTGATAGTTTTGATAATAATATTTTTGATATTGAGCGTGTTAAGAAAATGGTGAAACTGTAAAATCATATAAATATATAAACGCGTAACATATATGTAAGTTTGTGTTGCATTACGTTCTTTTCGTTTTTACACTTCATAAAATAGAGTAAACCGTACGGTTTACTCTATTTTTCTTTTATTAATATAAGTACTATTCATTAATTAAAACTATTAGAGGTGATAAAGAAAATGGGGCGAAGGTCACGACGTAAACATAGGCGTATATGCAAAGCCGATGATTATACAGATTATAAGAGGAGTGATATTTATAAGAAAATCGTATTCCTGGATAACTTACAAAATGGAGATTATATATACGGTGAAATTATCAAAAATGTAAAAATAACAAACATTGTGGATTTTATCAACTTTTTATCATCGTTGAAAAGTAATGAAAAGTTTGCACCCAATAAAATAATTGTAGATAAACAATTATTCCGAATCAAAAATTACGAAGATTTTATGAGTTATATATTAAAATATTCCCCAAGAACTATCAATAATGCTCTAGTCTTCACAAACTTTACAGAGCTCAATGTATACAAAGTAAAAATTATAAATGAACATGAATGACTTAATGTGTACTTAATACCAATAATCAGTGATGGATACTTCAGAAACAGAAAAACTAAAACTTATTTTTATATGTATATTATTCACGTATAGCACTGCTATACATGAATAAAAATTTGTGGAGGTATAATTTATGAATGAAACAGCAGAAAGAACAGTAAATCCTGGCGAAGTATGGAAACATTTTAAAGGAAAGGAGGTAAAAATACTCGCGCTAGCAAAGAATGAATCTGATTGCAGTGACGTGGTTGTATACACCGAAGGAAAAAATACATGGGTTCGTCCTATCAATGAATTTTTATCAAAAATAGATTTTGATAAGCATCCCGAATACGATCGTAATCTATATCGATATAGATTCGTCAAGTGTACTAAAACCAAAACTAATACCGAGTGACTCGATAATGAAATATCAGAAACTATTGCGGGTGATATTAGGATGATACCATATACAACCCAAATTTATTCTATAGGGGGGATTAAATTGATATGTTATATTATTTCAAGTTGCCAGTGGTAACTAAGCATACAAACACAAAATATCTAAAGCCACCATATTATTTAGGAGGTCTAAATTATTTATTTGATTATATTAATATATACAGCGATCTCAGCAAAACATGGATAAATCAGGCAAATATATCCAATATAAAAATCAATGATTTTGCATGTATTGCGTTGGATAAAGACAATGTTTTCAAATACTATTTCTCATTGTTACCAAAAAGTGATGACGAATTGTATGAATTGCTAAAGAGTGATGACAAATTATGGCTCAGAATGCCGTACGAATTATTCAAATCTATTAGCAAGAAAACCAAATTTAAGATAAACAATATCAACGTTTACCTTTCAATAGTTGATGTAATCGCATCCGATGCATCAATGACAACTTTCAAATTACTTAATTCGACACATGCACGTACAATGAAAACGGATATATTCAGACTGTTATTCAATCCCATCAGTTCATCTAACATTTATATGTTAGATGAACGAGATTTCCGTCCCTCAATTACAAGACCTTACTCAGAACTTTACTCAGGACCTTACTTAGAGAATATTAATGACATAATCAAAGTATCTTTACCCGAATTTGTCAAATCGAACATAAATGCCATTGGTACATCATTCAAATACAACATGCAAAACCTTTTTGAGATTTCAATTGGTGTTGATGATGATTATCGATTTTTCGATAAAGTACAAATTAAAGGTAAATGGTATAACTATCGGAATCATCGTTATCGGCATATTTTTGTTAATATTGATGATGAACTTTACCACATATCGTGCAAATCTACTAATGATCCCATATCGGATGTCGATTTATACGAAAAAATAAATGTAGATATCTTTGAACCTGAGAAATTGCCAGGAGTTAAATTCGAAAAAACTGATGGTGGTTTCTTTGATGATTCAATGATAGAAGTAGAAGTTAAATAAATTAATTGGAGGTATAAATATGTTTTCTAATAATCTGGTGCCCAATACAACAAAAAATATCGAGGATATGTTTAAAAACGTTCGTGGAATCGAAATGTACGTGCTTATTGCTACCGGAAATCGTACGAAGATAGATTACTTCAATAGTTTTATACGATATTTCAAGTACTTAACAGGTATTAAGTTGATTCCTATCACTATTTCAGATATGGATTCTGAATATAAATTAGACTATCCAGAACCCTATTATTCTTTCCGTGAAAATGCAAGATTAAAAGCTGATTGTGTATATTTCGATATCAATGAAGGAAAAATAACCGGATCGCATATATTAAAAACACATAATGATCCTTTCATGATACTTACTAACGACAGTGGACTTTGCATACAGGAACTCGACGGTTGGCCTGGTGTGAAAACAAAAAGATGCTATGAAGAGGTTGGAACAAGGACATCGGCAGAAGCAATTATCAAAGAAATCGATAGTAAACTTGGTGTATACAGGGATGATTATGGCAATTATGATAATAATAAGCTGCATGCAGCTTATAGAAGTAGTACATGTGTGATTGTTGGCAATTTGAAAAATCGTCACAACCATCCATACACAGTTGTAAGATCTGCATCGCATGATGTGGGTATATTTGATCCAAGAATTATGGATAATAATCTCCTTATCGAAACTATGTGGGATATTACAACCCTTATAAATCGTTATGATGATAGAATTGTTCGATATAGCAGTAATCCAATATCCAAAACTAACATTGAAACTCTTATGCTTGCTTGTGAGCCAATATATAAATCATTCATGCTTAGCATGACCGACGCAATTATGCGCATTTCAAAAGAATTTGAAATTAATGATAATTGCAACATAGAAGAAAGTAATAATATTACTATAAAGGTAAAGGAGAATTAAAAAATGAAAGACTTTAGTTACAACGAGGTCCTTTTTGCCCTCAACAAGGATCACAAAGAAAACGAAAAGATTGAGCTTAAGCTCAACGAAGAAACCCAGGATTACGAATTTGTAAATCCCAAGGATCGTGATTATGGCTCAATCTGCTACCTTATTGCGCTTAATATTGGCCATAAGGCGGAAGTGCTTCAGGCGAAGGAAGGGATTACAGGCTTCCAGCATAGCTACATAGCTTCAATTGCCAAGAGACTTATCGATAGCGATCCCATCACTCCAATCGAGGATAATGAAGATGAGTGGGCTGAGGTTATGATAGCCGATAATGATGGCCCTACCATTTACCAGGCAAAACGAGCACCTAACTTATGCAAGTACGTCTATATCGACGGTGTTATTAAGTATAGAGACAATATTCGTTTTACATATGTAGAAGATGGTGCTATATGGAACAGTAAACTTATAAGTGATATTGCTGAAAAGTATTATGGACCTATTACTTTCCCATATATGCCCAGTAGTAAAAACAGGCATGTATTTGAAGTTGCCACATTCGATTCAGTTAATGGTGAGCCTGGTTCTTACGATACTATGGTTATCTATGATATGAAGGGCGAGACTCTTTATATTACAGATGATGGTGATTCTCTTACATATGAAGAATTCATGAATCGCTATAAATCCTATTGCCACGTTGCAGAAAAGGCCGGCTTCGAAGTTAAAAAGCTTAAGAACTCGGAGGAATAATTCGTGAAAATAACTAATATTACGATAACTGGCTATGACGATATGGTCAGATCAATGTACATGTCAAATAAAAAATATAATGAGGAAATCGAACAACAAATCACCAATGGTGAATTTGCAAGGAAAATCTTTACGGATCCCAACATATCCTCAATGTTTAAAGACTCATCTTACACGAAATGTATAAATCAATTCAGTGAAGATTATGAATGGTATCACAAACGAATCGAATCAGCAATAAAGCTTGCATGTGGTTCTCTATACACAAAGACCAAAGAGGATGGCTCGATTCTTCCCGAACAGGTACAGCAATGCCATTCCACAATTGGTAGATTCCTCGACATATGTTGTGTAGTTGATGGATTGCACAGAGGTGCCACAGACGACTTCGACGCTCACGCAAAAAGACTTGATTCAAGAATCATCAGAATGTCCACTAGAACCAATTCACCGGATAAACTGGAATTAAGTGATTGGTATAAAGGTAAAATTCTTACCATGGACGAGCTGGATGACGATGACGTCTATTTTGTTTTACCAGACGAAATCGAAAAAAGTGGCGTCGTGTATAAAAGAACCAAGTATTGCTACGTTCGTGAAGACCTTGTTAAAGATTATGATGTACTCAGAGGGGGAACTCCTCTTGGTATTTCTAACTTGTTTATCTTCAAATGCAATATAACCGAATGGGCTCACATTGTTAAACTCAGGAAGCCTGGTACTCATGCGGCACCAGAACTTCAGGAAATGATTCAAATGATTAATGACGAAATTGTTAAGATTGAACCATTACTGAATGATGATTTCTGGAGATATTGTATCCAGTAAAAAATATGTAAAATAGGTAGTAATCATGATTACTACCTATTTTATGCTTATATATCATATAGTTTGAAGGAGGACTTATAAATGTTATATCATATCAAAGTAATTTGGCATTCCAAAGTAATTCACTTAAAATGTCAAATTCAAATTAAAAATCTTAAATTTAATAACAAATTTAAGTGTTTAGACCCGCCACTTGTTGGCTAAAATTATTTTAGGAGGTACAAATATGAAACTTTCCGAGGTATTTATTAAAAATGATGCTAAATACGTTACGGATGAAAACGGCTACGAATATAGAGTAATTAATTCAAAAGCGTATAATAACGAAGAATATATTGAACTCCGGAATCATTTAAATACTGATGATGAGCCACCATTCAATAATTTTTTCTCTGGACGAATCAAAGACGCTATTGAAACTATCAAAAACGGCGACGGTGATGCCCTTCAAGTAGGACTACTTTTTAATAATGAACTATTAAAAGTCATACACTTTATAAATCGGGAATTCGGCGAAGAAATAAGAAAACAATCTTTAGAAGGATGGAAAGACGCAAAATTTGGTTGGGTGATAAAATTCGGTAATAAACATTCAATGAAACCATACCCATTAAATGATAAAAATGAGATGTGCTCACCATTTGATAGGGATCAACCAAAGATATTCAGCACCCGGGAAGAAGCAAATACACATATGGTGTCTCTCTTAGATACGGCCAAAACATATGCAGAAAAATATTCAAATATGGCGGTTGATAAATCCGAGGATGAAATCGATAAACTACAAGATGACATGCTTCATGAACTTGAAAATGATGTTGGACACTGCGATACTATAACATCGATGGCATTTGATATGCTTGATGATAAACTGAATATCGTCAATAATTTCAAATTGGTCAATTACTACTATAAATTCGAGCAGTATCTCATACCATAATCACAAAAAATATAGACCGATTATTTAATCGGTCTATATTTTTTTTATTTTTTTTTGGTGGACCATGTAGGGTTCGAACCTACGACCATTCGGTTATGAGCCGAGTGCTCTTCCAACTGAGCTAATGGTCCAATAAATAGAGTTAAAGAGTATGAATTAACATTTCTGTATAAATTCATACTCTTTCGCTACCTTGGGTGGTGGTACCCCTGGTGGGAGTCGAACCCACAAAACTCTGATTTTGAGTCAGATACATATGCCAGTTCTGTTACAGGGGCTCATAGATATTTTATATATTTGATTGTTATAGCCAAATTAAAATAAAAAATATAGGAGAGTGATAAGCTCATCTCCTATATTTTTTATTTTAATTTATGCCATATTCTGGTATGCCTTCAAATAATCTGTCAAATATTAGTTTGTAGATCATTAAACAACCACACTTGAGGTAACCATCCTTTTCAAGAATACGTTTTACACTGTCAAACGTCATATAATAATTATTCATAAACTGATCACATAGTATGAGGAAGGTTCGCCCACTTATTTTACGAGATGCTAAAGGTATCTCATAAAGTGTAATTTTTGTAATTTCATTACACGAATTATCCACATTATTGAGTTCTGTTGTTGTTTCGGTAATGGGATATAAATGTATACCACTTTTATTAAGATGATACACTTCCTCTTCAGTGCAAAAGAGCATTATACTGGAAAGGTATTGCATCAGCTGTTTGGTTTTTTTCTTGAGTATCCTGTCATTCATTATTCATTCCCTCCATCATTTTCGGTATTTTCCTCATCTGGAATGTTTTCTTCCGATTCATCGTAATCTTCAATATTACATGTTGAAATTAAACCCCAGTCGTCAGGAAGTATTAACGTTATACCACAGCACCAAGCAACGGTTAATATGAAATGTGCGAGAACACAAATTTTGCGTTTTTGATATACATTACCATCGGCAGTAGTAATTCTTATCTTAACATTCGAAACCGAAATTGCATTGTATTCGTGTTCATACGCGTCGTAAATAATAGAAATTATTTTATCACGCATTTCGCCAATGGTCTCCGCTGTAAATTTATGATAGAGATTGCATGCATCGATTATATTTGTGCACGCATCTTCAACTGCTGGCGTAAGACAATTGTCAGTGTTTATTATAATAGATTCGGAGTTTATCTCCGGTGCATCGTTTACGCGAATCATTTCATTCACTTCATTCTCATCAAGCATGACAAATGCTATCTTTACTGGATACTTATATCGTACACATGAAATTATTTTTGATATAATTTTCATTAAATAAGAATCTTCCAGTTCAGATTCCTTTCCTTGACAAACCGCAATCGCCGAACTTGCCTCTGTAAGATTGTTGAAAATTGGTATGTTTGGGTAATTCTCAGAATCCGATAACACTATGACAGATTCTTCATACTCTTCAGGGCATTTAAACACCAAATTGTTATGGATAGAATTTAATGCATGTGTTAATGCCTCATGACGAATATTTGTGTCATCACAGTTCAGATATAGCATATAATAAATATCATAATCAATACCAGTGTTAATACGAGGATGCTTATTTTTCTTCTTCACCTTAACTTTTACATTTTTCGGTGTTTCATATTTAAATCTCAAAATATTAAGATATTTATCGCACCGAGCATTTTCGTTAGATTCGAATATATTTTCATTTGTTATAAAACATCCATCGAAATTAATCGTAACCGAAGGTTCGATGGTGGCTTTACGGGTTCCATCGCTTCTTATTGAGTATATATGAGGATTTATCTTTATATCCTCAGGAATATAATTGGATGAAATAACGTCATCCTTCGTTACACGATCGGAACAATAATAACCCAAATAGCCAAGATTGGGATTATCCTCGGTTGTAATTGATACCAATTTGAATTTCTTTGACATAATTTTATACCTCCTAAAAATAATGACTAAGTTAATATTAACTTAGTCATTCATATTATATATATGCAAAAATTATATAGAATATGACCTAGATGCGCTAGGTCATATTCTATATCGTATTAATCCATGAAGAAATTATTGTCTGTTAAGCTAATTTCATTTTTTGCATTCGATTTACCCATTACAAATACAAAATTAGCATCTTCCCTCGAAGATACTCGCTCACAGCCAGCATTACGAAGTAACATGTCAATATACTTATCAAGCGTAAACGATGATATTTTTAATTCATTATTAGAAATTTTGCTAGCACCGACATATTCGCATGGTTCACCGAGATAAACAAGCGTCCGATTCTTTAAATCTAAATATCCATATGTCAGACATCTAGAATTACTGTTTAGATGATGCACGAAGAAGCAATTTTCTGGATTATATAATGCGATATTTTCTCCCATTCTATTAACAGCTTGTACACCCACAAAACATGTTTCAATATCTTTAAAAGTGAATTTTGTAAGAGTTGGTATGTCATATATGTTTATTATAAAACCTACATATGACGGTGCATCTTTAGCATTCAAATCAACATCGACAAACTCTGCACTGTCACTGAATGTCATATCACCAGACATAACAAGTCCTCGATTTTTATAATTTGCATTCCATCCAATACTAAATGATGAACCATCATCACATGTAGCATGTGCATGTAAATCAACATCCACACGTTTTTTGTCATTCCAGTATGTAAAGAATCTTATAGTATTTACATTTTTAGGAATACGATATGCCATACCCGATCTTATGTAACCACCTTCATCAGACTTATCATTACAATGTATCTCAGACATTGCAAAGTTCATATTCCCTTCGTCAATATAAATCTTCTTTGAGTTAAACTTCCCTAAATTGGAATTGGATGCCAAGCGTTCCACAAGTAAGCTATTACATATCTCAATAACTTGGGATCTCTCGTCGTCATCTCTTCCACCAATACCCTTACCAAATTTGGTAAGAATTGTTACCAATGTTTGAGTATTTAGTGCATCCGCGAATGGTAATAAAGCATCTTCGATTTCATTCATAGCAAAATTATGTCTCAAAAGATAGGTTAACCATCTAAGCATAATTCCAGGGCGACCAGCTAAACGTGACAGAGCAATATTGCGTATTGATGTTTCGCTAGTCTCAATCATACATTTAATACCACCCTCCCAGGTTAGGTAATTACCATTTCTTAAGCTATATACATAATTAGAATATAGAGAGTTTCTAGAATATGTATTATAGTCAATATAATTAAGAAGTAATTTTACTCTATCTGCTTTCTTATTAGTTATGAAGAGATTTGATCCAAAGTCATGATAATCATAAGATTCTAAAAGTTGTACAAAAAATCTCTTCTGGGATGTCTTAAAATGGAATTTATGCCTTGTGAGACAGTAATCAATTACCTTCCAAACATCGCCAGTGTTTTTACACAGATTTTTAAAAAGTGCAAGCTTAACTTCTTTAGAAATATCCTTATTATCCAGTAAGAAGTTACATACATACATCAGATTCTGTTTAAATGGTACATTGATTTTAGATAAATCCTCGATATTTAAACTTGTACTATATGAAGCAAAATGATCCAATGCTTCAAGTACAAGTTCACGCTCTTTATCAGTCATTCTTTCACGTTTGGATAAAACTCTCGAAAGAGATTCAAATGCCAAATCATTTAAATCGATTACTTCAATCACTTTAGATTCAAGCAATCTGATATCTTTTTCTGTCTTCTCAGTAGATGTGACATTAGGAACCCAGCCTTTATCAACGGTTTCTCCAGTAAGCCACTCTATACCATATGTAGAAAAGTAGTGAATCATTTGATGAAGCCTATATTCAGCTTCATCCATATTCAGTACCTGATTAGGGAAATCTGGATACATTGGCTCTGCATCAATATTACCAGTCATTTCTCTGACATTATCAGGTACGGCTTTCATATCAGTACAGTTTGCAATTTGTCTTATACCTTCCGTATTAAGTGTATAACCCAGATTCTTTAATTCTTCATTTATAGTAACTGCTTCAACGAGTCTCTTATTCGAAACCCTTTCATATTTATTAGTAACTCCGATAAGTCGAAGTTCTGTAAATGCCAGTAAATAAAGTTTGCTCATTTTAATTCCTCCTATATAAATTAAGTTTAAGTGGAAAAATATTGAGATAAGCTATTTAATGACCTACTTGCAAATTCAGCAAATATTTTTGAATGTTTCTATTACAATAAAAGTATGTCATTCTTACGCTGAATTACAAACGCTTATCTCAATAACAAAGTTCATGAACTAGTTGATGATAAACTTATGCCGAAATGTAATAATGACTTTTACAATTTAAAAGGATATCATCTGATTGATATCGGCATAAACGTTCATGAAAATGGGACCCGGGGTGGGTTCGAACCACCGCTATAGTATACATAAAGTACACCGCCAGCCAATACAACCTGTCCGGGCATATAATTTGAATGGTCGGGGCGACAGGACTTGAACCTGCAAAACCTCTTGCTCCCAAAGCAAGCATTCTACCAAATTGAACTACACCCCGCTATATGTATATGTTTAATTTATTTTGTATTTTTTAACCCACTTTTTAACTGCATTGCCAGTAACTCCAAACATTCTTCCAATTTTTTCTCTAGAATTAGTTTTTAAAAGTTCTTGCAATTCATTTTTGGTAGGTTTTTTGATATTAGTTCCTGATACATATTCCGATTTATGTTTTAAGAAACATTCCAGACACATCTCAGCACTACTATCTTTCCAGTTACCACAGGTGCAAATATTATTAGGATTTTCACCTCTGATTTTTTTGATACGCTCATTTTTTTCATCGTTATTTTCTTTTTGGGTTATAAACCTACAATTTTCAATCGTATAATCTCCCTCATCGTTATAACGACCAAGAACATATCCATCGCCAGTAAATCCTAATTGGGACGACTTAAGTCCTGCTTTTTTAACAAGTTGACAATATTCATCAAATGTTAATTTGCATTCTAATCCTTCCTTCTTAGCATTTACACATTTATTTCTCCAGTGACGTATGAGTTTACCATCATCATCAAGTTCAAGTTCGATATTACTCTTCTTTCGCTTTAATGCATTGGCTCCACGGTTTACAGATTCACTGGTTTCTTTTGTTAAACCTTTATTCCAGGCTTGATGAGATGTGTGATTCACCAATTCTCACCTCGAACAAATAAAAAATATTATGGGAATCATAACTGAGTTACGCCCCGCAAATACATGTTTGATATAATAAAAGAAAAGGCCGAGAATCGCCACTGGACTGGCTAGCCGAGGATGCATAATGCTGCCTTCTCTAAGCCGCTTCATCCACGGCCACCAATAATCATAGTCCGCGATTCTCATTTCTTAACCCCATTAACGACAAAAGATATAGATGTCTAAATAACCTAGGATTTTATCGACATCTTGCACGATCTCGCATATTCTTTTGGCTTAATACGGCCCGTCGTTTGTTCGGGATTTCCCTTTAACCTTTTCTATCAATATGTTAATTAACTGATAAAAAAATATACAAATATCATGAAAAGATATTTGTATATTTAACTTGGTTGGGATGGCGGGATTTGAACCCGCGTAATGACAGTGTCAAAGACTGTTGTCTTTACCGCTTGACGACATCCCATCGAATAATAAGTGAGGAGGAGTTAGTGGTTGGATTAATATACCAACAATTCCGGGGTGGAAGACCGACGTTATATTTTAACTACACTAATTCCATTGGTGCGGATAACAGGACTTGAACCTGCACGCTTTCGCAATAGATCCTAAGTCTATCGTGTCTGCCAGTTTCACCATATCCGCAAGTTAATTTAATGTATGAGGAGATATAAATTTATATCTCCTCATATTATATTATATAGTTTATTTAATAGGTGTCGCTGGTTTCTCATAGATACAAATATCACATATAGTAGGGTTTGTTTCTCCATGTATTTTAAGATTTGCGTAATGAATTTCATCACAATTTGGACAGTAAATTGGAACTTTTTCTGGATTCGCAGTATCTATCACAAACGCCCCAAATTCAAATGCCAGTAGTGTGTGACAATGATTACATATTGGAATATCACATTTTTTCCTAGATGTAATCATTTTATTAACGGCATACTCACGAGCTTCATCTTTGGCATGCCAATATCTTGGGTCAGACTGTAGCATATACATGAATTCATCTTCCATTTGTTTAACGTTGATTCCCTTCAACATTGCATTCACACATTCATTAAATGAAACATTTAATGGTAATCGAAATAATCCATTATTGCGGATCCAGCATTTAATGGCATCTTCGAGAGTTATGTATTCGTAATAATATAATCTGCTTTCTGTTATCACAACGCCTTCATAGTAGTCATTATATGAAAATCCTGTCGTATCTGCCACGGTCCTGTTAAAACTTGCTGTTGCGGGCATTAAAATCGAACAACATAGCGATTCCAGATAATCATAATAACCCACATCTTCGTCTTCATCCTCTACAATATAGTAGTCTCCGGATATTGCCTTCATGAGTGCCACAGCCAGACAAGCAAATAGATACCGACTATTTTTATTCACAAGCATAATACTTGTATTGCCGGTAATATCGATATCACACTCACCGGCAAGTTTTGTCAATGTGTCGATTACCCTATCCTTGGTTTCATCATTCATGACGGTTGGTCGAATCTTGTCGTTACTCGAAAATGATCTCATAATAAATAAACCTCCCTAAATTTAAAAATACTATAATTAATGCTATAGCATTAATTATAGTATTTGATTTTGATATAGAGTATAATATATAGTTATAATAATAATAGTATGTGGCTTTATTATAAATTCCATATATTTTTATTTGTTGATTTCCCTGCCTGTTCAGTAAGGAAAGTTATATTAATAGGCCAATTGGCAAACAATGCCGGGTCTCTATTCATCTGATTCAATGATTCCAAATCTATCATATCAGTTAATTGCATCAGTATATATTCTTTATTGGCTTTGCTCATTGATTCATATCGAGATTTCATTGATAAAGCTAATAGATTATTATTAAATGCTTGATATGATTCATTGCCCTTTGACTGAATTTTGTCTTCTAAAGCATCAATCATTGTATAAATCGAATGATCTTTATTTTTTTCCCATATTTCATCAAGATAATCAAAGATACTTTTCCAACCAATTCTCTTAACTTTAGGGACACTTCTTCGTACATCACCAACAACGCCGAGTACCGTCATGTATAATCTGGGGTCGTAATGACACACATATGGCGATATAATTGATTCTTTCATGGCTATAAAATTCCACAAATCAGCACTATTAATAAGCTTCGCGCCATATACTGAAGATGGATACAAAACAGAAAATTTATCATATAATGCATATTGTAAATCAATACGGTCTTTACTGAGTACAAAGTTCCAATCAGCTGGTCTTTCCACGGAAATTAAATATGGTAATACGGATGGTTCTTCTGCCTTTGTATCAATAATATAAATACCATCGACATATTCAGATATTTGTTTCATATACGGTTCTGCCAAGTTGATGGTATTATTAACATAAAAACATTTTGCATTATTGACATTACAATCGTCAATAAATCGCGTACGATAACCTTTCACTAACACATTTGAAGTGAACCCCCCTGCTGCTGTAGAGTAATATATATAAATCTTGGATTTTAATCCTTTTCTAAAAGCCCATTGTCTATAATGAGCAGCCAAATTAAATACATTTGATATATATTGCTTAAATGCACCAGCACCACAACACTGAAATTCTTGATTTGATTTAACATTTTTAAATCGACTATTGATATCATCCAAATTAATAAATATATTTACCGTTTCCATTTTACTGGAATTGAATATTGGTTTTGTTAATATATTAAGCTCATCGAACTTTATTTTCATTGCATTAAAATGTACATCCATTGCATTCACTCCTATTTTTTATATAAAAAATTGTAGATGGATAATTAAATCCATCTACAATTTATCGATATTATAAATGCTGCGATAATAAGAATTGATGTCATAACCATCGGAAGACGATTGATTGCTTTATTGTTGATTTTATCTGTAATACCATACAGGCATTTGAGATAATGTATATATCTAATATATATACATAAAAGAATAATTGCGAATATTAAAATGCTGGTATCAACAGTTATTTCAAGATTATCAAAGATTACCCATTGAATATCCCATTTTAACATGTCCATTATTTACCGTCACTTCCTTAATAATGTAATGTTAACTGTTTGTCCTATTAAGGAAGTAGTAGCAACTTTAATTGCCGAATGGAGATTTGATACTATTGATATCAAAATAAACCATTTGTGCTGGGGTAATATTATTAGTTGGTGTGATAATTTTGTCAGGTGTGGAGAATATTTCGTTCGCTATTGCAATTTCATCCTTCATAGGTATCATTCTCGTATTGACACGGCCATTTCTACCATCTATATAATGGTTAGCTATGGGGTCAAGACGAGAACCTATGATTTTGGCAGTAGGACCAAACATTCTAAACAGATTTAACTGGTCACCATCAAAATCAGCACCCATTGTAGAAATGATTCTGGTATTAATTGTGAGAGTTTTATCATCTATAGAGTTTTTAACGCTCTTAACAATACCAGAATTAAATGAACCATGGTTGATACTGGGATTACGATTATAAAGTATTGTATATTCATTCTTATAGTAATCACATATGTACAGCATAATCGAGTATATATGGGGATTGAACTTTTCTTCTGCTTCTTCAAGCATGTACATTGCTTCTATATCAGTGCATCTGAATACCTTGGTTACATAATTCATCAACTCAGGCTGGAATGCCTTGAGAAATGTAACATATGGTAAAATTATTTCATTTGCACGAAGAGCTTCATTACCAGGTATGATTACACATCTACATGTGTAATTATGTCTGCCAGCAATAAGTTTAGCCTGGATAATGCCACGTTTACCTTCAATGATTGCAAATTCTTCGGTGAAAACTTTATCAAGCTCCAACTGTATCTGGAATAGATATTTGTTAATATCTACCTTATCAATAAACGAAGGCTCATATTCTTCAGTTTCATCGTCCTTATACTTATCAAGTAAATTAGACAAACGAATGATGGCTCTAAAAAGAGTATTAGTCTTAATTTTGAAACTCTTCTTATCCTTCTCACCAGGCATCTCTGTTCTTAATGCTGCAGAATAAATTGGTAAGCTATGAGTAAACACATTGCCTATCTCATTTACCAATTCATTATACAACTCTTCATTATTCTTCTTTTTGGAATGATAAAAATCAAGTACCTCTTTCAAGTGTTCACTTAACCAAATCATACCATTTCCTACAAAAGGACAGCCAGTTCTATCTATCAACTGCTGTTCAATTGGAAGAATTTCTTCGTTTTCGGATTTATAATTAACTTTAAGTATGAGCGTAAGTATTTTCTTTCCATCGCTACTGCCGAGATATTTATCCAGCTTGCGATAGAATATTGGGGAAATTACGGGATATTTACCAAGGCGTACCCAACCAAATTTCTTCAAATCGACCTCATTGTATTCGATTTTGGTTTTGCATTCTGGACAAATGGTTTCGCCGTCAGCATATTGCTTTCCAATATATTTGCCACATTTACAAGACCATCTTTCGCTATATGCAGCTTCATCAGAGAAATCTGTTCCAAAGAATGGACTTTGTAAACCGTGATAAATTTTATCACCTTTCTTATCGAACGAGTCAACAGAATTCAGCAATATTCCTTTTCCTTCGGCAAGATCATTTCTGCATTCTTCATCGAGATTCAGAGTGGATACTATTACTTCTTTGATTATAGTACCATACTTTGCTCCGATTGCATATTTTACATCAACAACGTCGTTGATATCATCGGATGCAGTTGTGTTAGTTTGTGTGTCATAATTCATTTCGTACATTTCGTAAAACCTCCTAAAAATTTTACTTATAATTAAATGTTTACTATTAAATTAATATATATCTGAAAAATAACCAGTTGGATTTTCCAACTGGTTATTTTCCGTATCATTCTTCTTTAGGAGGTCCATCCAACAATGGATAAACTTTTGAGTCACTTGTATTTACATACTTCATCTATATTTATGGTCTTAAACTATTGTTAAGCGACATATTAATTATTTATACGAACTTCATTGAAATATCTCAAGATCATTGCAATTAATACTGCTTCATCATTTAACATTTTGTATGTACCAGAGAACTGCTCAAATCCAGTCTCACTCAATTTGAGTATAAATGCACAATACTTATGAATCAACTGATTCACTTCGGTTAATTTATCATATATCTCATCAAGAGAGAATGTGTATATACTTTCAGTTAAAATTTTATTGTACTCTTCATTCCAGTGGACTGTATCGGTATTAAAAACATCAGTTACATCAACCTCAAAGTTCTTAACTGCTGCATAAGCATAATTAATCACATTTGTAGAATGTGATAATTGTTTATACGCACAGCACAGACATTTTATTTCAGCATTAGTATTGTATTTGCTTAATGCTATTTCCTGGCAGTCGTTCATATAATCTAATAATCTTGTATAATAAAACACGTTTTCTATATAAGTATTGGAATCGAAATAAATAGGAATCGTATCTATTTCATTGCTGGCGTATGGTCTGCCAGACAATATTATTTCAACACCCTCATCAAAATGCATCCATGATTCTACGGTATTTATACAATATTCAGACTCCCATTCACTGATTTCATCCTCAGAATCAGGAGCAATTGACGATTCAATCTCTCCTTGTTGTGCTTGCATATCTTTAATTGATTTCATTATTGCATCCAACGTCTGTGGTTCATCAGGTACTTTGAAATCAATGCTATCTTTTAAGATTTTTAAGTTTCTAGAAACTCTAGAAATTTCTCTTAGTATATATTCCGCAGATGGATTATTTATATCAAGTTTCATTTTCAATCCTCTTTTCTATTAAAAAATCAATCTATTAGGATCAACTTCATCAAAGTTTACCGCAGATTTATGGAACTTTTTCATACCAGCATTTACGAATGCGTTAGGTACAGTCGCAAATGTAACTCCAATATATTTGATATCTGATATATATGGCAATCTTCCTGCACATACAGAGCAAACAGTGGGATTCGTACAGCACATAGGTGAACGAAGTTTAATGATTTTATCCACATATGATTTATAATTGTCCTGTGTTAAAGTAACAATTCCCCTTTCTGTTATCATATTCTGTAGCTCATATCGTTTCCAGTTACCTTCGGTAAGCAATATTTTTAAATGTGACGTTGTATGACAATCAGTACCATCTTCATCAACACATACTGCTTGGAATGCTGCATAATATTGCTTTGTGATATATCCAGAATCTGCAGTAGCATTTGATTTTGGATACTGTGCACTAATTATCATATTACCAGCCTTTGGTAAATCCTCTTTACTGAAACCTTCGATAAGGTTCGACTTAACTGGTTCCATTTGACCGGTTGCTGGATTATAAACTGGACCAATCATAGATGTGATATTCTTGTACTGGTCATCCATCGTACCACGTGCACCAGATCTATATAGTCCAATAGCAGGATCATCTTTCAATTCATTTTCAGCCATTTTTGTTAATTTCTTTTCCAAATTAACATAATCCACCGTTTGTGCATTTGGATGTTCTTTAAAGAATTCATCACGAGTTTTAATAATATCTTTCTTTGGCATAAGCATATTACTGGTATATGATGGATTGTATAATATTGCACCTTTAAGAGAATAAAACTCAATAGCCTTTTCCCAAGCCCATACAGCATCCATACTTATTTTTTCGTATTTTAATGCAGATGCTACACAATCATACAATTTACCAACCGCCTTTTTATCCAACGGAATATTCCAATATCCATCAGGAATTACATTGGCGATGTATGGTTCTATACATATTTTATTGAAAACGATTCTACCAAGTGTAGTATCGATATTAGTTTTGTTAATATATTCATTAGCCTTTAATTTGACTCTATCAGTAACGTTATATTTGGGTGGGGAAATTTTCTTTGTTTCCGGATCAACTGTACTGGAAAATAATGATGTCTGCATCTTTATTCCAAGATCTTCCGGTTTTAAAGAAAGAAAATATCGTTTTGTTTGTTCGTCAACATAAGCCATTCTTTCTTACCTTCCTTCTTGCAAATTATGTAAATGTTGATTTGCGTCCTTTATTCGCAGTATTTTAATTTAATATCGAACTTTCAGTTAAATTATATAAAACGAAGGTGATTTCAATTGAAAAAGATAGATGATATCAAATTTAAACTATGTAAATACTTGGTAGAATCATGTATTCTTTACATTCCTGATGAAAAACCATATGAACTAGAGATACCAAAGCAATTCATAAATATGTATATAGAGCACGATTATAATAGTTACACATATCCTTTATTTGAAGTAACAATAAGCGTACCGAATAGTATCTACAGAAAAATGAAAAAGCAATCCAATAAATTACATTTATATTTATTGGTTAAATATGCATTCTTTGATAAAGATGTAAATGCGGATACAGTAAAAACAGTAAAAAAATATGAATTTATCAACGATAATTTTTATATTTTTATGGAAGATGATGGTACTGAAGTTACTGACATACTTCAAAAGAAAGTTGAAGATAATACGTATTATGATGAGCGAAAAGGTCCGAACTCTTTAAATGATACTTCTGTTAGATTGCTACTATATAAAGAAGATGAATTAACAAGTCCCAAGCAAATATTACCAAGAGTTTTCCATAAATGCAATTTAACTGATGCTATTACATATATCATCAATAAATTAAAAATAAAAAGAGTTTTAATGACTCCAGCTTCCAATAATACTGTGTATAACGAACTGATTTTACCGCCAGTTCGTATGATAGAAAGTCTGGAAAGGCTATGTAATGACTATGGTATGCACGATAATGGCACTGTGATATTCTTCGATTTTAAAACTTTGTATATCATAGATAAGGGTTTGCGATGTACTGCATGGGAACCCGGAGAGAAGAAACTCAATTATGTTATATGCCAACCAATGTTAACAACGGATAAATCGATATCTGGTGTATATATTGATAATGAAGAAAATGTCAATTATCTAACAATGAAAATTACTACTAATTCTGCATCATCATTACATTCGGAACAAATGTTTGGTTCTAAAATAAGAGTGATAAATAATAAAACGGGTAAAGTTTATTATTATGCCATCGAAAATGATGAAATTAAGCGTGTTGAAAAAATGGAAAAACTGGGAGACACCCGTACTATCGTAATTAATGCTGGAGAAGATGATACAATGGACGCGTTAATGCTCAGAATTAAAGAGCAGTCAATGTCTTGGGCAGTTAACTTGGATAATACATTGTTATCATTATTAGCTCCGAATAAGGATTTTAATTTTATATTTACCGATACACAGCAAACCAAATATAATGGATATTATCGCTTAGGTGGATATACAGCAACTTTCTCCCAAAATGATGGTAGATGGATATCGGCACAAACAGTTGCATCATTCTTCGGCACTCGTAAATAGTATAAAAAAAATACAAAGATAACATATAGATAGGTCAAGAAGCCAGATCTTCTTATGAATGACCTATCCAAAGTCTGTTTATGTACACATATTAAGATTTATTTCTTACATATGTACCGATAACGTTATGGTTCATATCCACGACGTTATCACTCTCGATGAGGAACAAGTTTTCCTTCATCGGGTTTGTGACTTTTTTGCCACCTACCACTTGACTACGTATATAGTCAGCGTAGCGTTTGGCAAATTCGTTGTTTGTCATTTGCATGACTTCGAGCAATGGCAACACCACCTTTCAAGATAGGATTGTTCGGTTACCACAATTCTGGTGTGTTAACCGCCGTGGACCCTATCGACTCGGACGGATGTGTTCGCTGCACATCCGTCCTATTTTTATAATATATATTTGTATATATCATTAAATACGGTAAAATATGGAGTTGGTAATATTACCAACTCCATATTTTTTAATCTTTGGTCATATTATAAAGGGTTAAGTTACCCTCATTTGTCATTGTTGCAATTAAGGAACCCTTACAATTTAAAAAGTTCTTTGGACTATTTATGATATCCATTGTTTCGGCATTAGCTTCTACAGAAAACATTGCTCTAGTAGAAACTGTATCACCATCATAGTCACCTCCGATTACTGCTAATCGAGAGTTTGCCATATTGATGGTTTCATTAAACGATGTGGATACTTCCATAGTAGTTTTATTAGGATCAATTAATGGATAGTAATCATAAATTCTAGTCTCACCATTAACAACCATTTTACATTTCATGGTTCTAACTGTAGACATAACAAACATTTTCGTTGGATATACACCCAAGTATGTTGTCAGTGGGTAACGTGTAACCCATGCATACTTATCAGATGCACAATCTTCTGCAGCAAGATATAACAAATCCGTCCATGTAAATGCTCTATTTGCTATATCAGAAGCATTTGGGTTTTGAGCATCGGCTGCATATGGAACACCAGTAAATGCAAGTTCGCAGTTTTTATAAATCTTTCCGTTATATTCCCCATCATATGTAATAGGATCAAAACGTGATTCGTAATTATCAATCCATGTATTAATACGTTTTCTAATATTGTCTATATTATATTTACCATCGACAATATTAGATTTTTCCGTCCTAACTTTTTCTATTTCCTTGCCATTGGCATCATATGATTTGTAAGTAATTAAATTAACTGCGTTCATCGCAACTAATTTCTTTTTTCCATTTTCGTATATCAAAGCAGGTTTTACACCACTAGATACATCAAATTCATTTACAAACCAATTATAAACCCATCTTTCTATAAATGGATATAATGATTGAATTACTTCGGACAATGGATAACCAGTATGGTTCATGTCAATTGGACAATCATCGGGTTTATCATACTGAGTAAGTACAGGGCATGATATTACAGAACGAACACCATAGTCAGGGTTTTTTCCTATAACATACTGCCTAAAAAATCCATCAGATTGTCGTATTAACTCTATGTAATATTTTTCAATATCAACCAAAGTTAATTGCATATTCATTTTATCCATGATGGATGTAACTTCAAGGCTACTTGAAAATTTGACTGATTGAGCTATGGTTATTAACTTACGATATAATGAATTTATTGGTGGGATATCCAATTTATTATTTCGATAATTGAAATCTCTGTAAAAAACAGGTATTACTAACCATTTTGATATAAACATTTCGCTTGGCTTAATAGAAGTGAGCATATTAATTTTTTCATCACGTTCTCTAGAGCCATTGCGTTTAAATACTATCTTTGGATAGTTCCTAATAAACCAATCTATTCCAGTATTTTCATCATTATATCTTGAATCACTTTCATCCAGTTTGACCAAATCATGATCTTCTGTAACGATCCATGAACCTTCACCATTACAACAAGATACTATATTTTGCTGTAATGAGCACAATACTTCATAGATAAACGGGTGTATGACTTTAGTACCTAAATCAATATAGCCCCACTTTCTCTTCTTTTCTTCGGGTTGAATACCAAATATTTTTGTAGAGAATAACCCATCTTCAGTAGGTTCTTGATTTGTCATACTGAGAAAGTAAACAGGATTCTTAACTTCTCGCATCTTAAGATATTTAATATTATTATTTATGATATCATCTGTAATGATGTCCATAGTCATATGTGTTCCTGGACCTACATGTTGTTTTGATATTGACATTCATGTTCCTCCTCTTTTTAACAATTTAATTGAATGTTTGTATGGGTAAAAAGGGAGTGAAAAATATGAGCAACCAATATTGGTTGCTCATATTTTATTATTCAGGCATAGTTGATAATGGGAAAACGTGACTTATTTCACCTTCTATAGCATTAAATGATATCGGTTGAAATCTGGTAACGATAATTTCATCATCGCTAATATTGTACTTTTCTTTAGTAGACAATATTCTTCCCTTCTCATTAACATACACTGTTTCATATCTAGAACTGTTCAAATGATATATTGCTACAACATTTGTTACATTTCCAATTTTATTAGCAACGTCCATTGAGTCATATTCCAATACCATTAAATGATATTTTGGATACAATTCTACAAAGCCGTTTACATAGTCTTCAATTAAGTCACCATTTTCTGTAAATGGAACGAAGACCTTAGTCTTTTGTACCAGACCATCTTTATATGTAAGTGTACTCCTCATTATAATACTACCATCAGGTGTCTTTTCAACTCCAGATGGAAATGTGTTGATTGGAAATAGCATTCCATGAAATGGTTTGTTATTTGATATGCCATTGGCTAGTGCATAAAACAATGCATCATCTCGAATAATTTTCGAGCCTTCGGTAAATTCGATATCATTGGATGTCCTCATTTATATAACCTCCTAAGTTATTTTATTGCAATAAAGTCTGTCACGACTGAAAATACTACAGATATTACCGATATTATTATATTGAAAAATAACTCGGTATCAATCCATTTATTTTGTTCGTCAAGCATACCATTTAATTCATGTATTTTAAATGCGTTTGATAAAACGTCAGATTCGTTTACTTCTAAAATATTATAGTTATCATCAAATAGCATACCAGCAGTATGCTTAATATCGTTTTTTACGAGAGTATTTTTCATTGTTTTATTTGTATTGACGGTGAATATTATTCCTATAATCACATTCTCTATCGCGTAAGATATCGTCCAAAAACATCTTGTAATTAGACTAAATATTACTATTGTAATAAGTACAAATATATTCATAGTGATAATAATTAACTTGTTTCTTAATGAATTACGAACGAAGGAATATAATTTTTTGCGATTTTCCATATAGGCATCTTCCATCAAATATACAAATTTATTATTTGAATTAAGACCTGATCTTCCAATAGGCATACATACAGCTCCTTTCAAAAAAAATATTAATAAATGGTTGATTCTAGAATACCTTTTTAAAAAGGTATTCTAGAATCCATATACATATCAAACTTATTTAAAAAGTCTGATACAATATTGGTTACTTCGCCAAATTCTATAGAACTTTTTGTAATGGTATAACTAAATTTGTTTTCTATTAGTTTACCATCACGTTTACGACAAAAGTCATCGGATAACCATGCTCTTATTTCAAACATAGTTTCAGAAGATGCTTCATCACCACCAATTATCTTTTTTGCAATATCCATTGTCTGAATTAAGTCTATCGCAAATGTCAATGCTTCTACCAAATCAGTCATTGTGTATAAATCATATTTTTCAACTCGATATACAGAAACTGCTTCTGGATGCTTTAGCATATCATTAACATTCAGCATTTTATCGAAGTATTCCGCAATATCTTCTTCAGGACACATTAAATCGTAATTTACCAATAGCATTTCACCACCGGCAATTCCCTTTAGATTTATTTCATCGCGAGTACTGATGAATGAGCAAGCATTATAATGAATACAATTTTGAGACATAAGACATGTGTGAGAAACTCGGTTAACTACACCAGTCATACTTTTTATGTCATTATATGGAGTAAAACTACATGCGCCGTGTGCACCAACCCAAATCTTAAAAAGATTTGGTGGAATTAAATAGTCCAATTTAAATGCGTCTGATATTATTGTCTGAATGTTTTCAAGACCGCTGATATTGTTTTGAGTAATATGAATATTTTTATTCTGTAGCTCTATCTTATCAATAAAGAAGATGTATGGTAATTGGTCTTTAAATAACAATTGGTCAGTTATACTGTTAATCTTTATCTCACTCATATTGTTTAATACATTGAATGCTTCCAGTTTATATATACTAAAGAAAAACACGTACAAGTCATACAGGAAATTACACTGTACAGTATAATCGTTACTATATACCATTTTATCATTGGGCATCTCTTCAAATACGTTGTGTCTTCCTCTTAAAATCTTTACACTCAATGTATATTTAATAGTAGTAGGACTAAAATTATCTGGCAAATACACTGTAGGTATAACCGCATATGCCTCACTATAAAGGGAAATCGGAACTAATACGAATTCCGATTTCCCTTTTTCTTTAATTTTTTTGTAATTATTATTCAAATCTGCTATAGATATAACAGATGAATGAAAGTCCTTATTAATAAGGACGCATTTCTTTTCTTGCATTGTATTTCTCTCCTTTTCAAGTCATCGTTTTTATAAAAGTTGATACCATATCATTCAGTATATCTCCCACAGTATCAAGACGGCTTCGTGTTATTTCATATCTAAACTCATATCGTTTTTGCTTTGTTTTAATCTCGATTGGAAGCATGGTGCTATCACCATACACTACCAAACTAAATAAAATATCACTGACTATCGTACCAAATATTTTATCTATGAAAATTCCAATCGCATTAGCAACATGCTTGAAATTAGATAATAACTCTATCAAATGTGGCACACTGTAGATATTATATTGATAGTCATAGATACTATCAAATGTATCCGGGAATTCTTCAAACATTTCAGCCGTCATTTGAAATACATCTTCTTCATCTTTATCTATATCAAAATCGGCATTTGGATGTTGCTCATATGCAGTAACCATAAGGAATGCATTTGAAGATAAAAATGATCTAATGATTCTGAAAGTCATATACGACATAAATGTGTATGTTCCCAGAGTCGGTAATGATATACCAATCACATCGTCGTTACATAATAACGTACCAAATCGTTTGATACTTTTTTCTTCTATTTCTCTTAGTGGTGCTACTTTCATCCACATACCATTTTTGATAACAATGAAATCATACTCGCACCAGCACAACTTAAAATTCTTTGACGTTTTTCCAGTTGTTCCATATGAAAATACATCGTTTATTCTATCAATAACTCTAGAAATCGAACCATAATCATCAGAAGAATGAACACGATCGAGAATACCCTTATTATCCATAGAATTAATAACTTCGCGCTTGTTCATGGAAAATGATATGGACGTTTTATCCAATGAAAATAAATAGAATTCATCAGAATAATCTGGATTGATTATATCATTGGAATATGATAATATCGATAGAGATTCAATCATACTACATAATTCAGTAATATTTTTAGCATCTAATCTAAAATCTGAAATGATTTCATAAAAACCATTGCCATTATTATCATAATCATATCCATACTCAAAGCCCTGAACGGCGAGAGTTCCAGTTATACACATATCAATTTTAGGATATAAGTATACGTCGGGGTCTACCATCATGTAGTTGTAACTGTCATATTTTTCGAGAGGTACAATTACTGCGGTTATGTCGTTACCACCAATATATTTAAGTATATCATTCGAATTGATAACTTTCACATTCGAATTTTCATATAATAAAATCAATGTATCTTGAGTTGATTTAATTTTTGAATTCTTTTTCATATTTTAATAACCTCCTTCTATATACTATATTATATATAACTATAGTTTGCTTTAGTAATGAAAATTTATGCTTCCGTATTTTTCTCTTATATAGCCATATATCATATTAATGTAAGATAAGGAGAATTCCTCTCCTTGTATAAAATAATTTTATATTGCCTAGGTAAACCCTGGGAGAAAGAAGGATTTAATCATGGAAAAAACAAAGAAATTCTATGACGAAGGTAAGAAAATCAATTTTGAGAAAAATAAGGACTTCGTAAGCGAAGTAGTTAACGTCGTCATCACTGGGAAGAAAGTCCCGGTGATTGTTGGTCTCAACAAGACCAACGGAATGGTGGTTGTAACAGTTACAACCACCATGAAGACATATAAGTTAAACTTCTTCAATCTTGTGTCAGACTACATTCTAACACAAGCATCGGACAGCGAAGAAGATAGAATTATCAGACGAACGATATATAATTTCGTACTGAAGAAGTATGGATTTATGTTTAGAAAGGTAAATCTGTCAAATTTCGACAGAACTTTCTAAACATGAAATCAAGCGGGAAATGTTTCCCGCTTGATTTTTTTTGTTACAAAACCACATAATAAAAAATAATAGGAGGTTATGTAAATGAAACTTAAAGAACGAATTGATATTATGGATCTTACAAAACGTGGCATATTAGTTAACCGCGTTGATGTAATAAATCATATTATGAAAGGTATCGTAAAGCGTTTCCATATGAACATAGTTTATGCTTACTTAAATCCTGTATTTAATGACATTACTGATTACATCATCGTAGGCTATATACCAAAAGATTCGAAAATCGTAGTGTTCCATGCAGTTTCGTTTGGTGAATGTTCTACAGCACAATTTGACCTATATGCTGCAAATAATAATCTGGATGAATTCTTCAATAATATGCGTGTAAACGCTACATGTTATCCAGAAAAAGTTTTTGAAGGATTGTTACAGCAGCATGGTTTATCTTTAAATAGTAAAGATCCAATGTATTGGAAGAATACTGATAAAGCAGTTTCTAAAATTGTAGTTGATGCATTCGAGGAACTTAGCCCTGCAATATCCCATGCAAAGAGAACTCGTGCTGGTGGAAGACGATAAAAAAATAATAGAAGATACACATTATGTGTATCTTCTATTTTACTTACTAAACAGTGTAATGAATGCGATAATTATTAACACCAATGACAAACCGATCGTCATGATGTTTACAATAGTTGCAAGTAATCCTGTTGTAACTATTGCTTTTGAGTTTTGTATACATGCTTCACGTTCCAACAATTCGTGTTTATCTTCGACAGACAATTCTTCCATTTCCGTCTGACACTTGTCTATAAACGCATTATGCATAGTAACATATCTTCTATATAATATTAGTCCTGTAACTATTGTTATTAAGAAGAGTATGCTAAAAGTAATTATCGAACTCATATTCAGGTTAGAATACAATGCTAGAAATATTCCGAGTGCAAATAGTTCTAAAGCAAATCTGACCATATTTCTAGTTATATCTGACAATAATTCATAAGCTACTTTTGAGCCATTTATGTACTGCTTAAGTTCTTCATACGTGTTCATGAGATTTGTCTAAACCTCCCTTCACACATAAAGTATTATTATAATAAAGTTGTAATATTTCAATGAAATATTACAACTTTATTCCACATTTTTCCAATACTGAGATATATTCATTCATTTCTTTTATATAACCATATATATTGGGTTTATTTATCAATGAATGTGATTGTATCCATTCTGGGAATTTCTCATATGGATCTGCAAGTACATCATCAATTTCTTCTATAGTTTTCAATATTGCATTTTTATCATTTGCTAATATCATAAACTGTTTTAAATTATCCTTGGTATTACACATATTATCTAGATAATTGAAATAATCTTCTTTAATTATCCTGAATTCTAATCCAGTGATTATAGTTCCAAATGAATTATCTAGAATAATATCTCCAATATGATTTTGGCATATTGTTTTTTCATCTATTACACATTTTTCAACTCTAATCTTCTCATATATCTTTGTAAACATCTTTCTTT
>ERZ1034878.31-NODE-31-length-69899-cov-22.085032_pt1 | contig 69899 bp, 71 predicted proteins | sample MGYA00520593_ERZ1034878 | MGnify/ENA primary metagenome ERZ1034878 (study PRJEB33766, sample SAMN09781724) | gut metagenome | biome: gut microbiome | host: Homo sapiens | place: Madagascar | study: EMG produced TPA metagenomics assembly of the PRJNA485056 data set...
GAGAGGAATTTTTATGAAAAAGAATTTATTTAAGCTCATCGGGGGGGGGGCAATAGTCTAAAACCCTCTCATAATCATGGTCTACACCTGTTTTTAAGACGCTTAACCGCCTTCACACTTGCAGAAGTTCTTATCACTCTTGGTATCATCGGTGTTTTTGCGGCTTTGACTATTCCAACTCTTATGGCAAACCACAGAAAACAAGTGGTTGAAACAAGATTAGCTAAGTTTTATTCAACAATAAATCAAGCTATAAAAACCGCAGAAGCAGATTATGGGGATGCTAATCAATGGGATAGGCTAGAATATGGGTTTAATGAAGATGAGGATGGAAATCCTACGACATCAAAAGCATTAGCGTGGTTTGAAAAATACTTAAAACCATATCTAAAATACACAAAATACGAAGTAGATAATAACAGTGAAGGGCAAGTAGCAACATATTTCCCTGATGGAAGTTTAATGCTTATTTCTGCAAACAGTATCATTTTTTATCCGAGTGCAAAGGATTATGAATTATTAGATGGCGACACAGTTGTTAGAAGAAAAAGCGTAAGTGGCACAAAATACTTTACATTTCAACTTTCAGTACGCGAAAACTCTTGTTATGGCGGAGGTGGAAAGGGAGTAGAACCATATAAATGTAGCTGGGATGGAACAAAGGAAATGCTATTAACAGATAACTCAATTGGGTGCAAAAAAGAAGTAAGTAACGAAAGAGCTTATTGTACTGCTCTAATCCAAATGAATGGTTGGAAAATCCCAAAAGATTATCCTTTACGCTTTTAAGTTATAAGGTGTAATTTTTCGTCACAATATTGCTATTATGTGCTTCTTTTGTTTTGTATTCAAGCATCTAAAATTACGCAACCCAAAAGTCCAACCCTCGATGACGGTTGGACTTTACGGCAAAAATCCTTTTTTCATTCCCTAATTTGATCCCTTTTTGTTTGCTATACCAAGCCTAAAACTTTCTTATACCAAGAAAATGTTTCTACTTCGATACCATTGAATGTTGTTTTTAAGCACTGGTTTTTCAAGTAGTTTTCAAATTCGTCATTGAATTTTGACTTTTGTGATTTGCGTTTGATTGTTTCTGAAGCTAACACTGTCATAGACCTACTCCTTTTGTTTCCTAAGTGACCATATATAATTCGTGTATAGATTATAACATATTTTTGTATCTTTTTCTAGTGGGTGTAATTTGAACATTGGCTGAGATTTGCTCCCAGTCTGATTAATTTAATTGTAAATTTTTGTTAAACTTTATAAACCCCTTTGACATATAGATATTAGATAATTACATGAATTTTTTCAATTGCCGATTTGGGTGATTTTTTTCTTTGCACAAAACAGCTTTTTCTGCTATAATGCTGGTAAGAAATTATTATAGATTAGGAGAGTGGCACTATTAATAAGAAGTTATTATTTTCGGCATTGTTATCACTAGTATTGACAGGTTCGCAGGTTCAAGCTATGGTTCCTGAAGCCAATTCGTTGTATCAACAGGCATGTTCTGCTGAATACAAGGAAGATTACACTACTGCGGTTGAAAAACTTCAACAAGCACTGAACCTAGCAGGTAACGACGTTATGATTTATACAAAACTTGCGGGAGTGTATAGTGAAATGGGCGAATATGACAAAGCTCTTGAAACTTATTCAAAAGTCCTTGAACTAAAACCTTCAGATGGATACATTTACTTGAGTATTGGTAGTATTTACGAAAATCAAGGTAAGTATTTAGAAGCCTTGCAAGCCTATAACAAAGTTGCAGAAATGTGTCCTGAATATTTGTATAATTATTTGAATATTGCAAATGTTCAATATCAATTGAGAGATTATAAATCTGCAATCGAAAATTATAATAAATTCTTATCTACGTATTCTCAACACCAGGATGCTAGAGAAAACTTAGCATCTTCTTACGTAAGTGATGGGGATTATGATAAGGCGGTAGCGGAGTATAATAATCTTTACTCCAAAAATCCGACTGGGTTCAAAAACTTTTCAAATTACGGTTTAGCCTTGTTTCAAACAAAAGATTATGACAAGGCTTGCGAATTTTTAGAAAAAGCAGTTGAGGCAAATCCTGACAATACTTCTGCACATATAAACTTAGCTCTTTCTTACCAAGAGTTGAACAAAAATGATTTGGCATTAGCTCAATATGATGTTGTTTTTAGGCAACAACCAGCTTTGCATTCTATTCGTTTTGATTACGGAAATTTATTAGCTGATATGGGGCAAGACGAGGCTGCAGTTGAAAATTATAAAATTTATATTGCGAATTATCCTGATGATGCAAGGGCTTATCAAAATATCGGTATTGTTTATAAACGTTTGAATCAATTGGATAATACGATTGCAAATTATGAAAAAGCTCTTGAATTACAAAAAGATAGCAGGAATGTAGATTTGGTAGAGGATTTGGCAGAATGCTATCATTTGAAACATGATTATACAAATGCTTTAAAATATTATGATGAAGCTCTTGTAACTAAAAAAGATGATTATAATTTGAGATTTAATAAAGCTTTGGTTCTTCATGCGATGAAGGATTATAGTGGAGCTATTGCTATTTATTCTGAATTGTTAAAGGAAAAATCAAGCGATTCAATCAACAACAATTTAGTTGCTGCTTATGTTTCTTTGGGTGAAGAAAATTTGAAAGCCCAAAATTATACGCTTTCAACAGAATATTTTGAAAAGGCTATTGAAGGTGGAACAAAAGACAGTTTCGCATATTTTGGTTTAGCAAAATCTTACAGAGCTTGTGGTTTAAATGAAAAGGCAACAGAATATTACGAAAAAGCTATTGCGATGTCACCTGACAAAATTCAATATAGCAAAGAGTTTACAGAATTTATTGCAGCTTCTAACAAAAAAACTGACGTAAAATCTACGGATGCTTCGGAAGGTATTAAAGAAATTTCTCTTTCGATGGATTCAATCAAAGCAGGAGAAGCTGCGGATGAAGAACAAAATAAAGGTTTGATTGCAAAAGGTGATGCAAATTACAAAAGTAAAAACTATGATGTTGCGATACACAATTATCAAGATGCGTTAAAAATTAATCCGTCAGATGAAGTTACGCTATTAAAAATCGGTAATATTTATAAACTTAAAAACGATAACAAAAACGCAATAAGTTTTTATAAAAAATCAATTGTTGTAAATCCGAATTATACAGATGGTTGGTTTAATTTAGGACTTGTTTATGCGAATGACAAAAACAATAATAAGGCAAAAGAAGCTTTTCACAGAGTAATTGCGCTTAATCCAAATTACGGATATGCTTATTATGCACTTGGAATTGCATATGAGCAAGACGGAAACATAAAAGAAGCTTTGAATAACTACAAAATTTTCTTAACTCATAGCAAGGATGAGGCGACAACAAAAGCGGTTGAAACTAAAATTAAGACTTTAGAAAAATGAAGAAATTAATTTTATTATTTACAATTTTTCTTGTAATGCTTGTGTTTTGTGGTTGTACGACAGACAAAGCTGCGATTTTGTTTAACAAATATCCGATTACGGAAAAGAATATTTATGATTATTCCAAGTCTTTTCTTGTCGGCAGAAGAATATATTATGTCATTTTGATGCCCAAAAAGGTTGAGAGCAGGTATTTGTATATTCAAATAATAAAGAAAGATAATAGTTATGGGCAATATGGTTATAAACTGCAACAGACGTATAATATAAGGCTAAAAGATGAAGAAATAAATTATTATACGGATTATTTTGTGTTGAATGAAAAAGGTTTTTATATAATGAAAGTGTATTCAAAAGACCGCCCACAAAAAGTTTTAGCTCAAGCAGATTTTTATGTTGATAAGTAGATTATTAGAGGTGATGAATATGGATTTTAAACAATCAATTATTGTAAGTTGTATTTTAATTTTTGGAATAATTGGAATTTTGAGTGGTTACTCTATTTATCAAAACAATGTAAAAATGCACAAAAATTATATTGCAGCGCAAGATGCTTTTAATAATTCAAACTTGGAACAGGCTGAAAAACTTTTGGAAGGTAAGCCGCCAAGAGATATTGCAAAAGATTTTTATATTTTAAAATATAACGTCTTGTTAAACGAAAATAAACTTTATCAAGCAGAAGAAACCTGCTTGGCATTATTAAAATTGGATAAAAAAGATGCGTTTTCAAACTATTTATTGAGTTTAATCTATTATAATACTGGTGATAGAGAAAAGACTGAGCAATATTTAAAAAATGCGGTTTTGTATGCACCTGAAAATGTTGATTACAAAATTGCATTGGCAAATTATTATACAAATATAGGAAAAAATGATGAGGCAATAAAGTTATTTGAAGAATTGAAGAATTTAATTCCAGGATATGAAATAGCTTGGGCAAGTATTGCGTCTATTTATGAAAATGATGGTAATTTTGATAAAGCTTTGCAATATAGAAAAGAAGCTGCTGAAAAATTTAAAGATAATGTTTATGATTTATATATGTTGGCAGAACTTTATAATAAATTAGGTAAAAAAGAATTTGCTGCAGAATATTATGCAAAGACTGCAAAATTGGATGTAAGTGGTGCTACAGATGCGAAATCAAAATACTTCGTTGTAACAGGAAAACCTTATCATAGCGCACCTCAATTTAAAAATGAAACATTACCGTTCCAAAATTATAACGGACTAATTATTGTAAGTGGGTATATAAATGGGATTTCGGCTCGATTTCTGATTGATACCGGCGCATCATCTTCTATAGTGTATGCAAACTTTATTAAGAAAAATAATCTGCCTATAAAAACGAATATTTTTGGGATTTCTCAATCTGCAAACGGGACAAAGACTGTTACGCCGGTTGTAAATTTAAATATCAAGTTGGGAAGTTCCGAATTTAATGATTGGAAAACATTTGTAATGCCTGCTAAAAACAAAGTTTTTGATGGTATTATTGGAAATGATATTTTAGAAAAATTGGATTATTATGTTGATAGATCAAAGAATACAATAACGATAAGGACAAATATTTAAGTTAATAAAATTGTTTATTTTCGCAAATCAATCAAATCGTTTTTGATGTGGTTATAAAAATTTTCGTTTATAGTATTTTTATCCGTGAAATTTACTATATATGGTAAAAGGCTATTATCAAATTTGTCTTTTAATTCAGGTATAATTTTATCAAAATTTTCACATTCGACAAGAACATCCAAGTCTGAAAGTGGAGTGAAATCCCCTTTTACTCTTGAGCCGTATGCGTAGAATTTTCCGGTATAAGCTTTTAAAATATTTTTTATTATTAAATCTTCTTTTTGCGTGATGCCTTTAATCATTTTTCGGTAATTTTTCTTCTAATTTTTCAATCAAAAAATCTGTATCTTCAATGAACTGTGGAATTAAATCAATCAATTTGCGAGATTTTATCAAATCATATTCGTGAGCTGTGTTGTTGCGTTTTTCGTTGTATTCTTTCCAGTTTTCCCAGTTTGTAATGAAATTATAACCTTGCATAAATCTGAAAGTATTATTTACGGTCAATTCTTCTTCTGTAATTCCGTAGACTTTTTTTAATACTTTTTTCATCAATTTACGTGCGATTTCAAGAGTGTATTCAAATCGTTTTATACAAGAATCTTCAAGCATATCTGCAAAGTCACAACTTCTATTTGCATTGAGAGTATTAAAGCCAAATTTTAGAATTTCTAAGGCAGACTTTAAATTAGAAATATCAATACTCATAGGATAATATTAACATGTAATATGTTATAAGACAAGTTTGATAAAAATAAAAGGTGCGATATTCGCACCTTATTAATATTTATTTAGTTATTCGGTTTTATTTCCTTCATCCAACAAACTTGTTTGAGAAACGTTAGCTTGTACTTCTTGAGCATCCATTGCCGCTACGTCTTTCTTTACAGTTTCGTCTTCATCAGGGTTCAAGATTTTGTTTACAGATACAACTGTGTCATTGTCTGTCAAGTTTTGCGCTCTTACCCCTGTTGCCGGTCTGCCTTGACGAGAAATTGAACCGGCATTCAATCTTGTTACAACACCGTTTGCAGTTACCATCATAATATCATCTGATTCTTTTACGATAGTCAATGCTACAAGTTTTGAAGATGTTGTTTTGAATTTAGTTGCAATCAAACCAATTCCGCCTCTGTTTTGACTTCTAAATTCTGATAATTTTGTACGTTTTCCAAAGCCGTCAGAAGTTACAACTAATAAGTCTGCGTCGTAATCTCTAGGAACGATGTCGCAACCTACGATTTCGTCACCTGTTCTTAATTTCATTGAAGTTACACCTCTTGCACTTCTTCCCAATGGTCTTAAATCTTCGATTGGGAATCTGATTGCCATACCGCAAGATGTTCCGATAATGATTTCATCTCTAGCTGATGCAAGTTTTACCCAATTAAGTTCATCGCCTTCTTCCAAGCCGATTGCAATAATACCATTTCTTCTAATGTTTGAGAAGTTGTCTAGTTCAATACGTTTAATGTAACCTTTTTTAGTCAACATAATTAAGTTCAAATCGTGTGAGAAGTTGCTTACAGGTACAACTGCCGTAATTCTTTCGTCTTGATCAATTGGTAAAACGTTTACGATTGGCAACCCTTTTGATTGTCTGCCACCTTCTGGGAAGTCATACACGCTCAAGCTATAAACTGTTCCTTTTGATGAGAAGAACAATACTTTGTCGTGCATCATTGCAGTAAAGAAATGTTGAATATCATCATCTTCTTTAGTTTTAATTCCCGATTTGCCACGAGTTGCACGGTTTTGACGTTCAAATGTGTCAAGCGAAATACGTTTCAAATAGCCTTGATGTGTAATAAATACAGCCATTGGAGTATTTGGAGTTAAGTCCTCAATAGTTACTTCACCTTGTTCCGGCAAAATTTGAGTTTTTCTGTCGTCACCATACTTTTCTTTGTCTTCAAGTAATTCTTTTTTGATGATGTCAAGAATTTTTTGACGGCTTGCAAGAATTTCTTCATATTCAGCGATTTTCTTAACAAGTTCATCATATTCAGCTTTAACCTTGTCTTGTTCCAATCCTGTCAATCTTCTCAATTGCATTTCCAAAATTGCATTTGATTGATCAACATCAAGTCCAAATCTGCTCATCAAACCTGTTCTAGCATCATCTGTAGTTTTTGATTTTTTGATAAGTTCAATAACTTCATCAATTGAACCCAAAGCAATAATCAAACCTGCTAAAATATGCGCTCTGATTTTTGCTTTTTTAAGGAAGAAAATTGTACGTCTTGTAACGATTTCAACTCTGTGTTCAACAAATTCTGAAAGAACTTCAAACAAATTCATCAATCTCGGTTGTTTGCCGCAAAGAGCAAGCATATTTACCCCGAAAGTTGTTGCCAATTGAGTGAACTTGAATAAATTATTTTTAACGACATCAGGTTTTGCATCACGTTTAAGTTCAATTACGATACGCATACCTTCTCTGTCAGATTCATCACGAATATCAGAAATCCCTGTAACTCTTTGATCTTTAACAAGTTCTGCTATTTTTTCAATCAAAGCAGCTTTGTTAACTTGGTAAGGGATTTCAGTTACAACGATTGCGGTACGTGCTTGACGACCGTTTCCACCTGCGATTTCTTCAAAGTTTGCAACAGCTTGCATTTTGATAGAACCACGACCTGTTTCGTAAGCTTGTTTAATATCGTTCAATCCGATAATTGTAGCAGCTGTCGGGAAGTCTGGACCTTTAATATATTCCATTAATTCTGCAACAGTAATATTCGGATTGTCGATTAGGGCGATTGTTCCATCTACAATTTCGCAAAGGTTGTGAGGTGGAACATTTGTTGCCATACCAACTGCGATACCGGAGCATCCATTCAACAATAACATTGGAAGTCTTACAGGCAAAACTGAAGGTTCTTGTAATGAACCGTCGAAGTTTGGTTCAAATTCAACAGTTTCGCAATCAATATCAGCAAGCATAGATTGAGTAATCTTGTGCATTCTTGCCTCTGTGTACCTCATAGCGGCTGCGCCGTCACCATCGACAGAACCAAAGTTTCCGTGACCGTCAACAGTTAAATATCTTGTAGAAAAGTCTTGAGCCATACGAACTAAAGCTTCATAAACCGCAGTATCGCCGTGTGGATGGTATTTACCAAGAACTTCACCAACGATACGAGCGCATTTCTTGAACGGTTTATCAGGTGTCATTCCGAGTTCGTTCATTGCATACAAAATACGTCTGTGTACAGGTTTTAAACCATCTCTAACATCCGGTAACGCACGTCCGACGATTACGCTCATTGCATAATCAATATATGAACGTTTCATTTCCTCTCTGATATTAACAGGAACGATTTTCCCATCTGCAAACATATTTTGTTGATTGCTCATTTCAATCCCTTTCTCTTCCAAGTCTAAGCTATTGTAAATATTGTATCACAAATACATTTATTTGAAAATTTTTAAAATAATCTTTACAAAACTAATGCTCAAAATATTGGATTGCTTGCATATTTATTAGTATTCAAGTATAATTTTGGCAGTGAAAATTATATGAGGTGATTAATGAAAGGTATTGTATTAGCAGGGGGAGCAGGAACAAGGTTACATCCAAGCACAATTGCAGTTTCAAAGCAGTTGTTGCCAATTTATGACAAACCGATGATTTATCATCCGATTTCGGTTCTTATGCTTGCAGGAATAAAAGATATTCTGATTATTTCTACTCCAGTTGATTTGCCGAATTTTAAAAGATTGTTAGGCGACGGCTCACAATTTGGTATTAAATTTTCATACAAAGAGCAACCATCTCCTGATGGCTTGGCACAAGCATTTATTTTAGGTGAGGAATTTATAAATGGTGATGATGTTGCACTTGTTTTAGGGGATAATATCTTCTATGGTGGTGGTTTTTCGGGGAAATTGAAATCCGTTGTTAGCAATATAAAAGAATTTGGTGGAGCAACTGTTTTTGGTTATCCGGTTAAAGATCCGCAAAGGTTTGGAGTTGTTGAATTTGATGAAGCAGGAAAAGTTTTGTCATTAGAAGAAAAACCACAAAATCCAAAATCACATTACGCTGTAACAGGTTTATATTTTTATGATAAAAAAGTCGTTGATTATGCAAAAAATCTAAAACCTTCCGCTAGAGGAGAATTAGAAATTACAGATTTAAACAATATTTATCTTAAAAATGGAAATTTGAATGTAGAATTGTTGGGACGTGGCTTTGCATGGCTCGATACTGGAACTCATCATTCGTTATTGCAGGCAGGGCAGTTTGTAAAAACTGTTGAAGATAATCAAGGCATAAAAATAGCTTGTCTTGAAGAAGTTGCTTACAGGATGGGGTTTGTTACAAAAGAAGAACTTATACAAAACATTGAGAAATACAAAAATAACGAGTATTTTACATATGTAAGAGAAGTTTTGAATAGAGAAAATTAATCTTCTTAACAAATTGTCTTTGCGTTCTTTTTATTTTATAATTAGTGGCAAGGTAATATAGAGGGTTATGGAGGACTGGCATGAATTTGGAACATATTAAAAAGGTTGATACACTTGTTGCCGAGCAGATTGAAAAAGAATTTGAAAGACAACAAAATACTATTGAATTGATTGCGAGCGAAAATATTACATCGCAAGCAGTTATGGAAGCATGCGGAAGTGTTTTGACAAACAAATACGCAGAAGGCAAACCGCACAAACGTTTTTATAATGGTTGCGATTGTGTTGACGTTATTGAAGAAGCGGCTCAAAAAAGAGCATGCGAACTTTTCCATATGGATCATGCCAATGTTCAACCTCACAGTGGCGCACAAGCCAACATGGCAGTATTTATGGCGGTGCTTAAACCCGGTGACAAAGTTTTAGGCATGGATTTGTCAAACGGTGGACACCTTTCTCACGGTTCTCCGGTAAATTTTTCAGGCATGTACTTTGACGTAAAAAGCTATGGCGTAGACGAAAATGGTAATATTGATTATGAAAATGTTCGTAAAATGGCGCATGAACATAAACCAAAATTGATTATTTGTGGTGCAAGCAATTATTCAAAAATTATTGATTTTAAAAAGTTCAGAGAAATTGCTGATGAAGTCGGTGCATATCTTCTTGCAGATATTGCTCATATTGCAGGACTTGTGGCTGCAGGTTTGCACCCATCTCCGGCAGGGTATGCCCAATTTGTAACTACTACAACTCATAAATCTTTAAGAGGACCTCGTGGCGGTATTACAATGTGTGATGAAGAATTTGCGCAAATTATTGATAAAGCGATATTTCCTGGAATGCAAGGTGGACCGCTTGAACATATTATTGCAGGTAAAGCGGTTGCTTTGTTAGAGGCATCTAAGCCTGAATTTAAAACTTATGCCGAACAAATTTTGAAAAACGCAAAAGCTTTGGCTCAAGGTTTGATGGATGAAGGAATGGATATTGTAGGCGGAATGACTGAAAACCATCTTATGACACTGGATTTGCGTAAAACTGGTAAAACAGGTAAGGATATGGCTAATGTTTTGGAACGAGTAGGAATTACAGCTAATAAAAATACAGTTCCAAATGATCCTCAAAGTCCTTTTGTTACAAGCGGAATTAGACTGGGAGTTCCGGCAGTTACAACAAGAGGCTTTAAAGAAGATGATATGAGAGAAGTTGCAAGTATTATTGCATCTGCAATATGTTCGTCAGATAATGAACGAGAACTACAAGGTTTAAGAGAACGCTCATTAAAACTTTGTAAGAAATATCCAATATACGAATAGTGAAAAGTGAAATGTGAAACGTGAAAAATCGTTTCGTTTACTTCATTCAAAAAAGGAACAATCATGCTAATAAAATTAACACATGCACATATAATTGGAACAGTAATAGCGTACTTAATCGGAGTGTGCTTAGTTCCGCTTGTTATTAGTTTTTCTAAAAAAGAAGGTTTGGTTGATATGCCGAACGCTAGAAAAATTCACACAAAACCAATATCGAGAATTGGTGGTGTTGCGATTTGGACTAGTACAATGTTGACTTTTTTATGTCTTGTGTTTATGAGCTATTATCCATCAGGAAACTTATTGTCAGGTATTTTACTTGGAGGTTCATTGATGTTCTTGTTAGGACTTGTTGATGACATCTACAATCTGGATGCGAAATTCAAATTGTTCTTACAAGTGTCAATTGCTACTTTGGTTTACCTTTTGGGGGTAAAAATTAATAATGTTCCATTCATTGGTGATATCGGAATTTTTTCATACCCAATTACAATGCTATGGATTGTCGGAATTTCAAACGCTTTGAACTTTATTGATGGTGTTGATGGTTTAGCTGGTTCTGTAGTGACAGTAAATGCGGTAACTTTAGCGATTATTGCCGTTGCAATGACCCCACCTAACCCAATCAGTGCTTTAATTGGATTTATTTTAGCCGGTTCTATGCTTGCATTTTTGACATACAATTTCAATCCTGCAAAAATATTCATGGGCGATAGTGGAGCGTTATTTTCAGGGTTTTTGCTTGCAACAATATCTATTACGGGTGTTATGAAAGCTGCAACATTAGCAATTCTTTTACCTTTTATCGTTTTAGCCGTACCAATTATGGATATTACTTTTTCATCTTTAAGAAGAATTGCCAAAGGTAAGTCCCCGTTCGTAGCTGATGCCGAACACATTCATCATAAACTTTTGCACGCAGGTTTTTCTCAAAAGAAAACAGTAATGATTTTAACATCAGTTGCAATTATTGCAGGGGCTATTGCTTCACTGTTTATGGGGTCTACTACTATCAAACATTACTTTATCTGCATTGTAGCAGTTGTTTTTGTAATGTTGTTACTAAACTTTATCAAAGTCTTGACAAAAAAATAATTATGGTGTATAATCCCAGTGGATTTAATTACTCAGTTTTGAGCGATGTCGTTTTCACGAGGGAAAGAGTTCAGAATATTTAAGTGTAAATCTACTGAATATCCGAATAGTTGAGTTTCTGAAAACTCAACAGTATTTCATGGATATTATTGTGTAAGTTAAGTAAGGGTTTGTTAGCTATGACAGTAAATGCAGTAGGAAAATCGGACAATTTGTACACTATTATTCAAACAACAGCTGCCGGCAGTGTTGCCGGATATGCTTCGAAGTACATTCTTCCTGTAACAAAGCAGGAAAACTCAATTTCGAAAAGTTCAATGTTGAACTATTGTCGTAAAATTACGAACAAGGCAAAAATTGCTGATTTAGAAGCTTTGGGTGGCAAAAAAACTTTAGCCCAAGATGCTTTTATCAAAATGGCAAATTCTAAAGACAAAAGAGCATTTGCCTTCTCTGAAATTGGTGAGCAAGTAACCAAATTGGGTGGCGAAGACAGTGTCGCAGGTAAAGAATTAAGAGGAATTATAAGAGAAGTTAACTCTGTTTCAACAAATTTGACAAAACAATTTGCTAAAGCTTATCGCTTTATGCTAAAAGATATCAGACCGGCTGCTCCATTTGTATTTGCCGGAGCAGGAATTGGTTTCTTTGCAGGATTTGCGCATAATGTCTTTAAAACAGACATTAACGCATAATTTTTATATTTTTTCACCAAAAATATAAAGTCGGATAATCTATCCGGCTATTTTTTTGCGGACAAAGTCCGTTTCCCTCTGTGACAATATTTATTCCTACCTCATACGTTGGCGTAATGTTTTCGCACGTAGCCCACTGTGACAATATTTGTTCCTACCTCATACGTTGGTGTAATGTTTTCGCACGTTTCCCACTGTGACGACATTTGTTCCTGCCTCATACGTTGGTGTAATGTTTTCGCACGTAGCCCACTGTGACGACATTTGTTCCTACCTCATACGTTGGCGTAATGTTTTCGCACGTAGCCCACTGTGACAACATTCATTTATACTGAAAAGTCTGTATCATTATGAATAAGTGAATAGTGAATAGACCTTATTGGGAAATGGGGTTTGGTTCATATCATCAATACTTGTTCTATTTCCCTCTCTCTTTGTGAGACAAAGGGAACCGCAGAGCTGTGCGATGCGTGTGCCCCTGTCTGCCTTGTGCTGAGGGCACAGTTCTTAACGAACGAAAGTGAGTGTTACAAATGCGGGAGAGGGGTAAATGCAGTGGAAGGATTTTTATAATGTTATTCAGTTAATGGCTCAAAATCTGCTTTTTTGTGGTTTCCATCTTCAAAGACTTTTTCAAAACTTTTTAAATTATTATTATATTGCAAGGTATATTTTTCTAGTATATTACCATTTTTATCTTTCAATTCAACTTTTATTGTTTCACCATCATTTGTTTCATTATATACATTTCCATTTGTATATTCCCTTGTTGCAATATTTTTTATTATTGCTGCATCATATTTATTCCCATCAATGTCTGTTTTGACTGTTTCACCAAGATAGTCGTTAATTATAGTTGTTCGATACTGCAAATTATTATCTTTATCGTATGTTTCACTTAGATGTTCAGAATGGCTAGTTCCATCATCATTATATTTGTCAATATCTTTAAGAGATTTTGTTTTAGATATAAAATTATTGTCCCTATCATACTTTATTGTAATCGTTTCATCATTTTTAATAATTACTTCTTCTCTACCTTCAAGTTCATCTAATGGGAAATTGGCTATTGTTTCTGTGTTATTCCCATTTTTATCATATTTGTTACTACTTTTCATAAAGAAAAATTCTTTATTATCTTCAATAAGTTTATTGACAAAATTCGCATCTTCTGTACTTAAATTATTATTTTCAAACCCTTGCGTTCTAACATAAATATCAGTATTTTTTCCCATAAAGCTATATTTATGTCCATCTTTTTGGTATTTAGGACTTGTTAACAGCCTTTTTTGCTCAATATTTTGTCCAGCATTATTATATTTTTCTTCTTGATAAGAAAAATATTCTTTTGTATTAGGGTTTTTACCTGCAATTTTTAACGTATTAGTTTTGCCGTCATAAAGCACATGTTTTTCAGTTCCCATTGTTCCGGGATATTGTTCAGTTATTATATCTCCCTTAGGATTTCCGCCATTCATTATAGATGTAAAAATCTTTTTCAAATTATCTGTCCATTTTTTTCCATCAAATAATCTATATAATCCATTATTTTCAAGTTTTTCAAATTCTTCATTACTGAAATCATCTTTATCAACGACACCATTCCCATTTTTATCATTAAATACAGATACATTTGTTTCTTCATTATTACTTGTAGAAGGTTTAATGTTATTATTTTGCGGAAGTGCATATTCCGGATTAATTTTCATCGTAATTCTCTCCTAATATATAATATGTATATATAAAAAATCTGAATATGCCAAAATTGATAATATTTTTAACATTTTTACATTTTGTAAAATATTATATCGATTTTGCTGGAAAGTAATAAGATAAACGAATTTTATTATATTGCACAACAAGTGTGTAATTGTAAATGTTATGACATGAAAGAAAACCGCTACAATGATACGGTCTACTCACTATTCACCACTCGCTTTTCACTAAAGTTAAATCTTATCGCCCTATAGTCCTATCGCCATATCGCCTTTTTAAACACCTATATGCTATATTTATTTCTTCACCATTGATTTTGAACGCAGTTTTCTATGATATGTTATTGCAAACCTATGAGCTTCATCTCTTATTCTTTGGAATAAAAATAATGCGCTTGAATTTCTTGGCAAAATTACTGGTTTTGACTGTTTTGGGAGAAATACTTCTTCGTGTTTTTTGGCTAAACTTACAACATCAATATTTTTTATTCCTAATTCTTCTATAATTTGCATAACACTTGACAATTGTCCCTTACCACCGTCAATTATAATCAAATCAGGTTTTTCCCATTTTGGCTCATCCAAACGTGAAAGTCGTCTTGTTAAAACTTCTTTCATTGACAAAAAGTCATCCGGTTTCCCTTCCGTAGATTTGACTTTGAATCTTCTGTATTCAGAACCTTTTTTTACTCCGTTTTCAAACACAACCATTGATGCAACGGTATTTGTTCCCTGAATATGTGAAATATCATAGCATTCCATTCTGTGCGGAAAATTTTGAAGTTGGAGTTTTTCTGCCAAATATGAACCGATTTCGTTAAAATCTTCATAAATTGATGCCATTTTTTTTATTTTAGCATTATCCAAAAGAACTTTTGCATTTTTATCCGCAAGCATTTGCAATTCCTTGCCTTGCGCAGATTTCCCATAACTAATTTTAACTTTCTTTTGTGCCAATATTTCTAACCATTCTTCATACAATGCTTTTTCGCCAACAGCTTCAAGTTCATTAGAAACAATTCTATCAGGGTAGCCGAGTTTTAGAGTGCTATAATATTCTTTGAAAAATGTTGCAAAAAACTCTGTTCTGTCGTCTTCTTCAACATCGTAAACAAAATCTTTTTTGTCGATAAGTCTGCCTTCTCTAATCATCAAGATTATTATTGCAAAAATTCCGTCATCAGCCATTAGAGAAATTACATCTTCATTTAATTTTGTGTTTTCGTAAACTACTTTTTGTTTTTCAAGAGTTTTGGCAAGGTCGTTGTAGCTATCACGAAGTTTTGCAGCTTTTTCAAATTGAAGTGTTTCGGAATATTTTTCCATTTGTTCTTTTAATTGCTTCATTAATTCGGATTGTTTACCGGAAAGGAATAATTCAGCTTGTTTTACAAGGTTTGTGTATTCTTCTGAAGAAACTTTATTTTGGCATGGTGCCATACATCTCCCAATATGATAGTAAAGACAAGGTCTGTCTTTAAATTTTGGTGTTTTGCATTGTTTGAGTGGAAAGATTTTTTTCAGAAAATCTAACGTTGCGTGCATTGCTCTTATATCTGTGTATGGTCCATAATATCTACCTTTGTCGGGGTTAAGATTTTTTTTGCGAACAATCGTAATTCTTGGAAACGCCTCATCTGTAATTAAAAAATATGGATATTTTTTGTCATCTTTTAATAAAACATTGTATTTTGGTTTGTATTTTTTGATTAAATGGCTTTCAAGAATTAGGGCTTCAACTTCGGTATTTGTAATAATATATTCCATCCGTTCAATTTGTGAAACCAAAATGTCAACTTTAATTCTATCGTGTTTTCTGTTGAAATAACTCATTACACGACGTTTTAAAATCTTTGCTTTCCCGACATAAATAACTTCTCCCTCTTTGTTGTAATATATGTAACAACCTGGAAGTGATGGTAAAAGTTTAAGAGTTTGTTTTAATGTATCATTCATCAATTTAATTATAGCATCTTTACAAAGAATTGATTAATTTGTTTTATTAGATTATATTATGATTAGGAATTAAGAACTTATGAAGTTAAAAAAAGGATTTACTAAAATATCTTTGATATTTGCAATTATTTTTGGGATAGTTTTCCCTGCGGTTGCTGCTGAATCAATTCCTCCGATGTGGATTGATTTTTGCCCAGATGGATTAGAGAATGCTGAGTATAAAGAGATTAAATGGTTTTGGCCCGAAGGTACAAAATCTACTCAAGAAATATACAATTATTGGGCAAATAGGCGTAAAGAATTTCAAACAGCGTTGTTTAAATGTAATTTGATGGACGAAGGCAGTCAAGCAGGATGTTATGCAGGTTTAAAAAGACGACAATTATTTTTTAATGAGCAATACAAACGTGATATTCAGCAGCAACAAATTACACGTCAGGATTGGCGTGACAATCATGAAAAAGGTTCTAGCCCGTTTATGATTAATATTTTCCAAAGATAATCTATTGAATTATTTGCGAAACTTCATCTGTAATATCATCTCCACCAAACAAAACAGTGTTTTTCGGTAAAACTATATTGTAATTCATTGAGCGTGCTTTTTCTACTACTGCGGTTTTAATTTTACTGTCAATTGCTTTAACTTTTGTGTTGTAAGATGTATCCAGTGCAAGTTTTTGGTTATTGATTTCATTTCTGTATTTTTCTTCTAATTGTGCAATTTTTACGGGATCTTGTTCCTTAGAAATTTCTGTTCGAGCTTTGTCGATTGTTGATTGCATGTTTTGCATTTGTTTTTCTTGTTCAGCTTTCAAACTTTTTATTTCTGTCGAATTTGCAACAATTTTTTGAATATCAACTGTTGCAATTTTGTATTCCGGTTGGGCTTTTGAAATAGCAATATTGTTTATTGAATACCCCATTACAAGAGATATTACAACTGCTGAAGATAGTATAATAATTTGTTTTTTCATAAAAAATCCCCTTTCAAAAATCTTTGATTTGTATATAATTTATAAAGAATTTTTTAATTTTTTAATTGGTTAGTTGGATTAATTTCATGTTTTTTGTATGATAGTCTTGCGAATACATAAAAGGATTAAAAATTCGTTTAATCCACAAAGGAGAGAAAATATGAAAAAATCAATTAATGATTTAGGTGACGTAAAAGGGAAACGCGCTCTTGTTAGAGTTGACGTAAACGTACCTCTTGACGAAAACCACAATGTAACAGATGACACAAGAATCCAAGCTATTGTTCCTACAATTAAAGCTTTGAAAGAAAAAGGTGCTAAAATTATTCTTATGGCTCACTTAGGTAGACCAAAAGGAGAATGGAAAACTGAATTTTCTCTTGAACCTGTTGCTAAATATATGTCAAAAGTTTTGGGTGAAGACGTATTGTTCGTAAAATCACCTGTTGGCGAAGGCGCTGATAAAGAATTAGAAGCATTGAAAGACGGTCAAGTTGCTTTGTTGGAAAACATCCGTTTCTATAAAGCTGAAGAAGCAAAAGATGATGATATGACTTTTGCTGAAGAACTTGCTAAATTAGGTGATTTCTATGTAAACGACGCTTTTGGTGCTGCTCACAGAAAACATACTTCAACTGCAAAAGTTGCTCACATCTTGAAACCTGCTGTTGCTGGTTTGTTGATGGAAAAAGAAATCAGATGCTTGTCACAAGCTCTTGATAACCCAACTCGCCCATTTACTGCAGTTGTTGGTGGTGCTAAAGTTTCTTCTAAAATCGGTGTTTTAGAAAACTTAATCGACAAAGTTGACAACCTAATTATCGGTGGTGGTATGGCTTATACATTTGTAAAAGCTAACGGTGGTAAAATTGGTAACTCTATTTGTGAAGATGATCAAATGGATGTTGCAAAAGCTATTGAAAAGAAAGCTGCTGATAAAGGCGTAAAAATTGTTATGGCTACTGATGTTCTTGCTGCTGACGATTTCTCTGGCAACGGAACAAACAAAGTTGTATCTATCAACGAAATTCCTGATGGATTTGAAGGTGTAGATGCTGGTCCAGATAGCCAAAAAGCTTTCGCTGAAGTTATCAAAAATTCAAAAACTATTTTGATGAACGGACCTGTTGGTGCATTCGAAAACCCTAAATTCGCTGAAGGTACAAAAGCGGTATTGCAAGCAATCGTTGATGCAACTAAAGCCGGTGCTGTTTCTGTAATCGGTGGTGGTGATTCTGTTTCTGCTGCTAAGAAATACTTTAAAGCAGAAGATTTTACTCACGTTTCAACTGGTGGCGGTGCTTCTCTTGAATTTATTGAAGGTAAAGTACTTCCAGGTGTTGCAGCATTAGACGAAAAATAATCAGAATTTTTCATACAATACTCTTAAAGACCCGTCAGATGGCGGGTCTTTTCCTTTTGTTTAAAACCTGAAAAATTTCACTTCGTTTTTCTTTTTGTGTTAAGATTATTCCAAGCGAGGTTTTTTATGAAAAATATTTTGGTAACCGGAGGTGCCGGTTTTATAGGTTCTCATTTATGCGAAAAATTGTTGGAACAAGGAAATCATATTATTTGTCTTGACAATTTTTTCACCGGTTCAAGAAAAAATGTTGAACACCTTTTTGATAATCGAGAATTTGAACTTATCAGGCATGATATTATTGAACCGATAATTCTTGAGGTTGACCAGATTTATAATCTTGCTTGTCCGGCAAGCCCCGTACATTATCAGTACAATGCAATAAAAACAATAAAAACAAATGTTTTGGGAGTTACGAATATGTTGGATTTGGCGGATTCTGCAAAAGCACGAATTTTGCAAGCTTCTACCAGTGAAGTTTATGGAGATCCTATTGTTCATCCGCAAAAAGAAAGCTATTGGGGAAATGTTAATCCGATTGGTATAAGAAGTTGTTACGATGAAGGAAAACGTGTAGCAGAAACTTTGATGATGGATTATCACAGGCAACACAAAGTAGATATTAGAATTATCAGAATTTTTAATACTTATGGACCTCGTATGGCACAAAACGATGGTCGAGTTGTTTCAAATTTCATTGTGCAGGCATTGAAAAATGAAGATATAACGATTTATGGAGATGGTTCTCAAACAAGATCTTTTTGTTATGTGGATGATTTAGTTCGTGGAATGATTTCTTTGATGAATGCTGAAAATTTTATGGGACCTGTAAATGTTGGAAATGATGGAGAATATACTATTTTGGATTTGGCAAAAATGATAATTGAGCTAACTAACTCAAGTTCAAAGCTTATATTCAAACCGTTACCGTCAGACGATCCTTGCCAAAGAAAACCTGATTTGTCACTAGCGAAAGAAAAATTGGAATATGCACCGACAGTTCATGTAAAAGATGGTTTGCTAAAAACAATTGAATATTTCCAAAATGTACTATGTTTGTAACCCACTGTGACAATATTTGAGTTAGATGCTTAGATGTAAAGATGCGTAGGAGCAAAGTCTGTTACGAAAATAAAAAATCGTCATACTGAGGACACAGTCCGAAGTATCGCATGGTTGGTAAAATGATATCAACACTGCGATCTTTCGCTTGCGCTCAAGATGACGTAAAATTTGCACGTCATCCTGAACTTGGTGCTACGCACGTAGACACTTGTGTCAATGTTGGTGATATTTGTAATGATTATCTAAAAAGTTTTTCAGGGTCTATCAATGTTGATAAAAGATCGCGCAACAAGTGCGCAATTGTCTGTGTTGGGAAAAATATCCTCTTTCTTGGGAGAGAGAGCAAGCGTTCGAGTGAAACGAGTTACGCATGCGAGAGAGGGTAACAACTTTTCCAATAAGGTCTATTCACTTCTCACTTCTCATTAAAGCCAAAATGTAGGGCGGGGTACCTACCCCTGCCATTAAATATCATTTACTTCTCTTTGCAAGAATGCTTTCCATCCCAACTTAAATTATTGCAATGCAAATAATCCATGTTTTCGTTAGTTATAACCCAAGCCGTGCAAGCCTTTCCATTTGCATTACCAGCTTTTTGAGTTAAGTTACATTGTTTTGAAAAAGCATATTCTGTGTTATCTTCAGGTAAACCGGCAGGAATAATGCCATATTTAGTAATATAAAACAAGAAAAAATCTTTTCCATATGTATTAGGACCACGATTTCCGTTAATGTCTACGTGTAAACCTCCGCAAATGTTTTGTAATTGTAAAGTATTGCCTGCGGTAGTTGTTTGATATTTGCAATCTTTGCTATTTAAAAAGAAAGTAACTAAAGAACCATCACTTAGGATAAATCTTGTATGTCCATTTTCTGTTCTGGCAATGTTATCTCCTTCTGTATTTGAGAGTGTTTTGTATCTTTTTGATGTTAGTAAACATCCTTCTTTATCGTGATTGCAATCTTTCAAAATTTTTAAGTACGGTTTTATGTGGCTCATAAATTCATCTGCGCCATAACCATCGGCTGTTTTTTCAGTTGCCCAATCTTCGGGTTCTATTCCTTCTGATTTTGCAGAATTAAAAGCTTGTGACATTGTTGAATAGAATTTTTTTAGTGCAACAACAGTTTGTTTTTCTTTGTAATTCTGTACAAGACTAGGTAATGTCATTGCCACAACTACTCCAATTATTCCAAGAGTGATTAATACCTCTGCAAGAGTAAAGGCAGCAGCTTTAAGTGAAAAGTGAGAAGTGAAACGTGAAAAGACCATATTATTATGAATAAGTGAATGGTGAGTGGTGAATAGTGAATAGACCTTATTGGAAAAGTTGTTACCCTCTCTCGCATTCGTAACTCGTTTCTCTCGAACGCTTGCTCTCTCTCCCAAGAGAGAGGAGTTTTTCCCAACACAGACAATTGCGCACTTGTTGCGCAATCTATTATCAACATTGATAGTCCCTGAAAAACTTTTTAGATGGTCATTACAAATACCGCCAACATTGACACAAGTGACTACATGCGTAGCATATTCAGTCAATGCAAAATCATTAAATTTCATAATATCCTCCATGTTCATATGTATGAACTATTATAAACAATTATTCAGTTAATATCAATACATAAGGTTCACATGTATGAAGATATGTAAAATATGATTAATCAAGATTTTAATAATATAATATGTGAAAGGATTGCCTCTCTAAGAAAAGAACGAAATATGACACTTGAGCAACTCGCATATCAAAGTGGAATTTCAAAAGGTGGGTTAAGCGAAATAGAACGCAACATGAAAGAACCACGAGCATACACAATTTTGAAAATTTGTAACGGATTAGGAATTACAATAGCTGAATTTTTTACATTTGATGCAATAAATGAATTTGCAACAAAATTATAAATATAATAAAGCTCTTTTCTGTCATCACGAGGAACGAAGCGACATAGTAAGTTCATTTATATAGAAAGATTGCGCAACAAGTGCGCAATGACATGTTATTTAAAATATTAACCCAAATTTGACATCGCGGATTTATTCCGCGATCTATGAATAAATGATGAAACAAAAAGTAGGTCGGATTTACTAATCCGACAATGTTGCTATAATTCAATCCTTCCACTGCAAGCGGCCCGCGTAGCAAAACATTACACCAATGTTCGAAGTATGAACCGATATTGTCGCAGAGGGTTATGTGCGTAGCACAGCTTTTAGGTACCAAGTTTTTGCTCCGGAAATTTTTACGTCTACAAATTGTCCTGTCAAATCTGTGTCGCAAGGAATATGTACTGTTTTGAAATTTCTTGTTTTTCCGGTATTTATCATTTGTCCTTTGTGTTCATAAAAATTCTCTACAAGAACTTCCATTTCTCTGCCAACATATTTCAAATTTGACTTCAAGCAATTTTCTTTAACTTTATCATTAAGTCGCTGAAATCTTTCATTTTTAACATCTTCCGGAATAAATTTGTCAACCCATCTCGCAGCAACTGTTTTTTCTCTCGGAGAATATGCTGCGACATTACAATAATCTAATTCAAATTCGTCAATTGCAGTAAGTGTGTCTTTGAACTGTTCTTCTGTTTCTCCGGGAAAACCTGCGATAAAATCGCTTGTAATAGTTACATCCGGTATCATATCACGAACTTTTTTTACGATTTTTGCGTAAGTTTCTCTATCATAACGTCTGTTCATTGCTTTTAAAACTTCTGAATTTCCTGATTGCATTGGAATGTGAAAATATTCACAAACCTTATCCAATTCTTTCGCAGTTTCAATTAATTCATCTGTAATATCTGTAGGATATGATGTTACAAAACGTATTCTGAATTTGCCTTCAATAGAGTTTAATTCTCTCAACAAATCGGCAAGTCTGTAGTTTTTGTCTTTAAAATCTTTGCCATAACTGTCTACGTTTTGTCCCAGTAATGTAATTTCTTTAAAACCTGCGTTTAGTGCATCTTTAACTTCTTTTATAATAGTTTCAGGAAGTCTTGATCGTTCTCTGCCTCTTGTGTATGGAACAATACAGTATGTACAGAAGTTATTACAACCTTCTGTAATATTTATCCACGCATTAGTTGATTTAACACGATTAATTTCGTAGTTTTCAGGGTTTTGAGATGGAAGATTAGTTTCTTCGCATTCACAAACTCTTTCACCATTGTTAATTCTTTTTATAACATCTGGTAAAGAATAAATCTTGTGTGTTCCAAGAACAAAGTCAACATAAGGCGCACGAGAAAAAACTTGTCTTGCTTTTTGTTGTGCAACACAGCCACACATTCCGATTTTTAAATCAGGTTTTTTGTCTTGTTTCCATTTTCCCCAAACTCCGAGCTGGCTAAATGCTTTATCTTCACTTAATTGTCTGATTGAACAAGTATTAACCATTAGCAAATCAGCTTTTTCAGGATCTTTTGTTTCTTCATAATCAAAATGAGAAAGCATTCCTAGCATTCTTTCTGTATCTGATTTGTTCATTTGGCAACCCATTGTTTCTATATATACGTGTTTCATAATTGTTCCTTTAGCTTGCAAAGATGCTAGAGTTCTTGACGAAGGAATAAATATCCTGTCTTATAAGTTTGTTTTTTGTAACAGACTGCGCCTCTTTGCTTCTACGCTTCTATATCTCTATGCTTTTAATTTATCACAAAAATACTTAATGTTCTTGACTTTTCTTTGAAAAAATAATATTCTTTATGTATAAATTGGTCTGAAAGGTAGTGTATCTATGGGGTTAAGAGAAAAGAACGTATTGGCATTGTTGCATGAAAGAACGGAAAAATATTCTGACAAAGTTGCTTTGGGGATGAAAACAAAATACGGGTGGAAAGAATTTACATATTCCGGTATTGGACTTTTGTCCCGAAAAATTGCGCATTATTTGATTAGTGAATTGAATGTGCAAAAAGGGGATAGACTTGCGATAATTTCTGAATCCAAGCCTGAATATGGAGCGTGCGTTTTTGCTTCAGTAATTTCCGGAATGATAACAGTTCCTTTGGATGTAAAATTAACAAAATATGAATTGAAATCTATTCTTTCAGATTGCGAGCCATCTGTAATTATGGTTTCTGCAGCGCATTATGCGATGGCAAAATTTTTGCAAGAAGAAATCCCATCAGTTAAAGCTGTAATTTTGATGGATGAGCCTTCTTGTGAAATTTATGATAAAAGTGTTTATCAATTGCCTGATAATTATGATTACAAGTGGAAATTGAGAAGTTCAAAAGCAGTTGCATTTATTATTTACACATCGGGAACAACAGGTGCGCCAAAAGGTGTTGAAATAACTTTCCAAAATATGCTTGCGCAATTAGATGATTTAAAATACGCTTTAGATAAGATTTTACCATATGAAAATGTTAATATTTTATCTATTTTGCCTATGAACCATCTTTTTGAGATGACGGTTGGTTTTTCTACGTTTTTGAATTTTGGGTTTTCGGTTTATTACACTCCTAGTCTAAAACCAAAAGATATTTTGAGCATAATGCGAGAAAAACAAATCGAATTTATGATTGTAGTTCCGGCATTTTTAAAACTCTTGAAAACTGCAATTGAGGCAGAACTTAAAAATTCTCCAATACATGTTAGGGCTATGTTTAAGTTTATGTTTAAAATTGCAAAGTTTATACCATCATATAGGATTAAAAAATTGATGTTTAATAAAATTCATAAAAAATTTGGCGGACATTTTTCCGGTTGTATTTCTGGAGGTGCGCCATTAGATTTGGTGGTTGGTGAATTTTTTGAACGTATAGGTATAAAGGTTTATCAAGGATATGGTTTGTCAGAGGCAAGCCCTGTTGTATCTGTAAATGTTGACAGGCATGGTGATTTGGCATCAGTTGGTGCGCCTTTACAAAGTCTTGAGGCAAAAATTGATGACGAAACAGGAGAATTGATTTTGAGAGGTCCTTCTGTGATGAGAGGTTATCACAATCAACCTGAAATGACATCTGAAGTTTTGGAAAGTGATGGATGGTTGCATACGGGAGATATTGCAAAAATTCGGAACGGACATATTTATATTACTGGTAGAATTAAAAATATGATTGTGCTTTCGGGAGGGAAAAAAGTTTTTCCGGAAGAAGTTGAAGTTGTTTTAGAAAAAAGCCCTTATATTGCGGAGGTTTGTGTATTGGGAACTTCTCGCAGTTTTGGAGCGAAAGACGGAACAGAAGAAATTACAGTAGTTGCAGTCCCAACAGAGGATGTTATTAGTAAATACGAGGCTGATACTGTGGAAAAATTGATTAAAGATGAGATAAAAAAATTGTCTTTACGTTTGACTGCTTACAAAAGACCTGTTAATATAGTCGTAAGAATAGAACCTTTACCAAGAACTACAACTAGAAAAGTTAAGCGTAAAGAAGTAAAACAGTTTGTAAATATTTAAGAGGTATTATGAAAAACACACTTTTATTACTATTTTTATTAGGAATTTGTGTAATTCCTGCGTTTTCAGAAGAATTGAAATTAATTAATCCACAGGCTGATTTGCCTCCAAAATGGACAGATTTTTGTGAAACCGGTTATGAAAATGCGGTTTATAAAAATAGAGATGATGTGTTTAATGTGTTCAGCTATGTTAAGTCAGAGAGAACAAAAACGAACTATTGGGCAGAGCGCAGAGTTAGTTTTGAAAAGTATTTGAAAAGTTGCAATGAGTTAGATGATAGTGCAAAAGCGGCATGTTATGCAGAGTTAAGAAAATCAGAAAATGAGAAAAATGATTTGTATAAATTGAAACGTACCCAAATGCTATATGAAAATAATATTCAGTTGAATAGACGTTAGGATTATATCTAAGCACTAATAGACCCTGAATTTAATTCGGGGTCTATTAATGTTTATTTTTTTTATAAAGAAATATTAATTTTACTAAAAATAGGAATAATTCCTACTTTACAAAAAATATTTTGTATTGTATTATAAAGCATGTAAAAAAAAGAGGCTAATTTTTATATAAGAAAGGTGGTAAAAAATGGCTAAATTTGTATGTACAGTATGCGGATGGTCAACAGAAAGTGATAAAGCTCCTGAAAGATGCCCTTTGTGTGGAGCAACAACATTCAAAGAAATTAATACAGCAGAAGGAAAAGTATATGCTTGCGAACACAAAGTAGGCGATGGAAAAGTTGAAGATAAAGAAGTTATGGACGGTTTGAGAGCGCATTTTGCAGGCGAATGTACTGAAGTTGGTATGTACCTTGCAATGGCTAGGGTAGCAGAAAGAGAAGGATATCCTGAAGTTGCTGAAGCTTATAAGAGATACGCTTTTGAAGAAGCAGAACATGCTTCAAAATTTGCTGAATTGTTAGGTGAAGTTGTTACAGATTCAACAAAGAAAAACCTTGAAATGAGAGCAGAAGCTGAACAAGGAGCTTGTGAAGGTAAACTTGCTATTGCAAGACGTGCAAAAGAATTGGGTTATGATGCAATTCATGATACTGTTCACGAAATGGCTAAAGATGAAGCTCGTCACGGAAAAGGTTTTGATGGATTGTTGAAAAGATACTTTTCATAAATTTTGTCATAATTGAAAAACCAAAAAGCGACTTTCTTTACTTGGAGGTCGCTTTTTTATTGTTTAAATGGAGTACTATGTTGCTTCGCTCCTCGTAATGACGATTTATTGTAATTCTTCACCAAGAAATGAAGTATGTATGAATGTTGTTACAGAGGGCTACGTGCGAAAACATTACACCAATGTATGATGTATGAACCAATATTGTCACAGGGGGGCTACGTGCGAAAACATTACACCAACGTATGATGTATGAACCAATATTGTCACAGGGGGCTACGTGCGAAAACATTACACCAACGTATGATGTATGAACCAATATTGTCACAGGGGGCTACGTGCGTAGCACAAAAAAAGACCTCTTTGAAAAGAGGTCAAGGTTGGTTATTTTGGTTATGTTATAGTTTTTTGAGAATTTATTTCGGTTTTACATTCTCTATAATTACCCTGAATATTAATATTTGCTTTAAATGTTGTAAATGTTTACAAAACTTTATGTTATTATGTAATCATGTTTGAAGGTTTAAGAAAATTCTTTTTGTCAAAGATTTTGAGGCGCAAATATTATAGAACTGGGAAATGTAAGGCTTGCGGGAAATGTTGTACGCAGATTTATGTCAAACATTATAAACATGTTGTTAGTGATGAAAAGGAGTTTGAAAAACTTCAATATTTGCATAGATTTTATACTTATTTGAAGGTTATTGGAAAGGATGATATAGGTTTAATTTTTGAGTGTAAAAATTTAGATCCTGAAACGCATAAGTGTAAGATACATAAGAGTAGACCTGGAATTTGTCGAAGGTATCCGCAGGAAGAACTTTTTTCAATGGGGGGTGCGCTTTCTGAGGATTGTGGTTATAAAATGGAGCCGATTGTGCCGTTTTGTGAGGTTTTGGAAAGAGTTACAAAACGAGATAAGCGAAGTTAAGCATTAAGAAATTATACGATATCAAAGTTTTCTAGTTTTTTGTGGGCATGTCATTGCTATCCATAAAAATTTTAACTATTTTGGGCAAATATGAAAAATTGTCAAAAAAATATTTGCTACTTTCCGGCAATGAAAAATTTTGCATTGTCGTTTAAGCTGATTATATGGGATATAATGAAAGGTTGGTATATTATGAAAAAATTTAAAAGTATAAGGAATTTAAAAAAGTTAATAGTTGTTTTTGTTATGGCGTTGTTTTCGTTGCCTGTAATGGCGACTTGCCCAATTGAGGGTGGGGCTTGCACTGCGTTTTCTAATTGGGAGGCGAAACCTTTGCAGCAGAAATATGTTCCTAATCATATTCAAGAAATTCAGAAACCAAATGCGTTTCAGCCGAGTTATGTAGTTCCATATCACAATGAGTTAATAAATACGGAAAGTGGAAGCACTACAAAACCACCTTCTAGTGATTACAATTCTAATTGTCAGTTTGGTGTTTGCCTGCCTGGTGTTGAAGGAGGTGGAAGTGTGTTGGAGTAGTTTATTTGGTGAGAAGTGAGTAGTGAATGGTGAGTGGTTCATTTCATTATTTTGTAAAGGGCTATTCACTAATCACTATTCACTAAAATATTAATTTTTTGTTTATTTTTTTAATATTCTCAAAAAACGATGTTATAACAATAATATAGTTAAAGAGAAAATTAATTGAAAAGGAGATAATAAACTATGGCAAAAACAATTGGTATTGACTTAGGTACAACAAACTCAGTTGTAGCCGTTATGGAAGGTGGTAAACCTACAGTTATAGCAAACGCAGAAGGATCAAGAACAACTCCTTCTATAGTTGGTTTTTCAAAAACAGGTGAAAAATTGGTTGGTCAATTAGCTAAACGTCAAGCAATTCTTAACCCTGATAAAACAATCGCTTCAATCAAAAGACATATGGGCGAAGATTACAAAGTAAACATTGATGGAAAAGATTATACTCCGCAAGAAATTTCAGCTATGATTTTGAGAAAATTGGCTGATGATGCGTCTAACTACTTGGGAGAAAAGGTTACATCTGCAGTAATCACAGTTCCTGCTTATTTTAACGATGCACAAAGACAAGCTACAAAAGATGCCGGTAAAATCGCAGGTTTGGATGTTCTTCGTATCGTAAACGAACCTACTGCAGCAGCTTTGGCTTATGGACTTGAAAAAGATAAATCTGAAAAAGTTCTTGTATTCGACTTAGGTGGTGGTACATTTGATGTATCTATCTTGGAAATCGGTGACGGTGTTCATGAAGTTCTTTCAACATCTGGTGATACTCATTTAGGTGGTGATGACTTTGACCAAAAAGTTATGGATTGGATTTGCGAAGAATTTAAAAAACAAGAAGGTATTGACCTTAAAGGTGACAAACAAGCAATGCAACGTGTTAAGGAAGCTGCAGAAAAAGCTAAATGCGAATTGTCATCTGTTATGGAAACAAATATCAACTTGCCATTCATTACTGCTGACGCAAACGGCCCTAAACACTTAGACTTGAATTTGACAAGAGCTAAATTTGAAGATTTAAGCCGTGACTTATTGAATAGATGTAAAGTTCCAGTTGAAAACGCATTGAAAGATGCTGGAATTACTAAAAATGATATTAATGAAGTAGTTCTAGTTGGTGGTTCAACTCGTATCCCTGCAGTTCAACAGTTGGTAAAAGAATACACAGGTAAAGAACCTAACCAATCAGTAAACCCTGATGAAGTTGTTGCAGTTGGTGCAGCAATTCAAGCAGGTGTATTGGCTGGAGAAGTTAAAGACATCGTACTTCTTGATGTAACTCCGTTAACATTAGGTATTGAAACATTGGGTGGTGTAATGACTCCGCTTGTCCCAAGAAATACAACAATTCCGGTTTCTAAATCACAAGTGTTCTCAACTGCCGAAAACAATCAAACAGCCGTTGATATTCACGTACTTCAAGGTGAAAGACCAATGTCTAGAGATAACAAATCATTAGGTATGTTTAGGCTTGAAGGTATTGCTCCTGCAATGCGTGGTATTCCTCAAATCGAAGTTACATTCGATATTGATGCTAACGGTATTGTAAATGTTTCAGCTAAAGATAAGGCTACAAACAAAGAACAAAAAATTACAATCACAAATTCTTCTAACCTTTCTGAACAAGATATTGATAAGATGGTAAAAGAAGCAGAAGCTAATGCTCAAGAAGATAAAAAGAAAAAAGAAGAAGCTGAAATTAAAAACAATGCAACAAGTTTAATCGGTTCTGCTGACAGAATTGTAAAAGATTTTGAAGGTAAAATTGATGCCGCTGACAAATCTAAATTAGATGAACAAAAGGCAGCATTGCAAAAAGCATTGGATGAAAACAAACCGACAGATGAATTGAAAAAATTGTCTGACGAATTGCAACAAACAATGTTCAGTATTTCTCAAAAAGCTTACGAAGCAGTTCAAAAAGAAGAACAATCAACTGCAAGCTCTGAAAGCGCATCATCTACAACAGAAGACAAGAAAAACGATGATGATGTAATTGATGCTGAATATACTAAAGAATAATTCTTTAGAAATTAATAATTAAAAGCTATAAAATCCCTTGAACTTTCTTAAGTTTGAGGGATTTTTGTATAGTTGTAATTTGGTTTAGTGTGATAATTCTTTTTATGATAAAATAGAAATCATAAAGGAGAGAATTATGAAAGCAATTGTATTTGATGAAGAATTAAAATTGGTAAATGATTATAAAAAACCCGTTCCGCAAAAAGGAGAAGCTCTAGTGAGAGTTACTTTAACTGGGATTTGTAATACAGATTTTGAGATAACTAAAGGTTATATGGGATATAAAGGAGTATTAGGTCACGAAGCAGTTGGAGTTGTCGAAGAGATTAATGACAATGACCAATCTCTTTTGGGTAAAAGAGTTGTGGCTGAAATTAGTTATGGTTGTAAAAAACCAGATTGTCCATATTGTGCAGAAAAACTTTATCGTCATTGTCCGGACAGGCACACTTTAGGAATTTGGAGAAAAGATGGTGTATTTGCGGAATATTTTACAATGCCTTTAGAAACACTTTTTGAAGTTCCTGATAATGTAACTGATGAACAGGCAGTTTTTGTAGAACCGCTTGCTGCAGCTTGTGAAATTTCAGAACAATTGCATATCAAGCCGTTCCAAAAAGTTATAGTTTTAGGTGATGGGAAATTAGGCTTGATTACTGCACTAGAATTAAATAGTCAAAATGTAGATGTAACTTTAGTTGGTAAACATCAAAACAAGCTTGATATTGCAAAAGCTCAAGGTGTTAAAACAAAATTGTTAAATGATTTAAAAGTTGAAAAAGTATATGATGTAGTTGTTGAGGCAACAGGTTCTATTTCCGGTTTTGAAACAGCTTTGGCTCTTACAAAACCTCGTGGAGTTCTTGTTTTGAAAAGCACAATTGCAGCATCAAAAGAATTTAACCTTGCTCCAATTGTAATTGATGAAATTACTGTTTTGGGGTCAAGATGTGGACAGTTCCCTGCGGCATTGAGACTTTTGCAAGCGGAAAGAATAGATTTTTCTCCGTTGATTTCTGCGAGATATAAGGCAGATGAAGCAATTAAGGCTTTTGAAAAAAACAAAGAAAAAGATGTTCTAAAAGTTTTGATTGAGTTTGATAAATAAAATTATTTCAGGTAACATTAAATTATGGCAGATACAGTTATAAAAGAAGAAAAACCGTTCTCAGGAACGATGACACTATTAGACAAATACATTTTAAGACAAGTTATTGAAATGTTTATCATGGGTGTTTGCGTTTTTACGTCAATTATTTTTGCATCTGATACTTTTATCACTTTAATTAAGCAAATTTCATTATTCGGAATTCCGTTTAATGTTGCTTTGATGATGATTATTTTGAATCTCCCGCAAGTAATTGTTATGACTATTCCGATGGGTGTTTTGCTCGCAACTGTAATGACACTTAACGGGTTGAGTTTGAAGTCTGAAATTACTGTTATGAGAGCTTGTGGAATTGGCTTGAATAGAATTGCAAAACCAATATTTATCTTTGCATTGATAATGTCCGTTTGTTCTTTTATTATTAATGAAAGCGTTGTGCCGGTTATGACTAAACAGTCAAAAGACTTGGCTTTGTGGGCTTTGGGACAAAAGAATATCCCAGAGGGTAAACAGAACTTCGTTTTCAAAGAATTAAATGATGGCGGAAGTATTAAAAGACTTTTTTATGTTGGTTATTGTGAAAACAAGACTTTGCATAACATAACAGTGTTGGATTCTTCAAAAGAAGGAACTATTCAGGTTTTGCAGGCTGATGAGGGTAAAACTTCTCCTGAAGGTTGGCAGTTTGAAAAAGGTGCAGTTTACACTGTTGGGGATGATGGTAATATTTTGAACACAACTTTGTTTGACAAATCGATAGTAAAATTCGGACTTGATATGTCAAAAGAGTTAAATAAAAATGTTGCGAAAGAAATGAATTTTGCAAAACTGGTTAATTATATCAAAACAAATACTAATATTGATGAAAAAGAACGTAATTCAATCAGAATTGAGCTATATGACAAATTAGCATTGCCTTTGACTACAATTGCTCTGGTTTTAATTGGAGTTCCTTTGGCGATTACTCCTCCGAGAGTTCGTTATAACAGGGGGTTCTTGTTCAGTATTTTGATTATTTTTGCGTATTATTTGATTAGAGCTTTATCAATATCATTTGGCGAAGCTGGAACTTTGCAGCCATTCTTGGCTGCTTGGATGCCGAATATCGTTTTGACAATTATCGGTTCAATTCTTTATTACAAAAAAGTTTACACAATAGAATAACAAAAATTAAAATTTACAGGTTTTTTAAAAAACGTTATGAACAATAATTTATTCCAAAACAATTTCAGAAGATTAAACGATATCGATCAAAATATTTTAAATAATAATTCTTTTAAAGATTTAGACGATAAAACATTGAAGTTGGAATGTTTGATTGCAGAAAAAGAAGAAGCGCTAGATGCCTTAAATAGCAAAATTAAGGGAGCTGAACTTTTGGGAAAATTGTTAGACGTAATGGATTTGAAAATTCAAGCAAAACAGATAGAAAATGAGATTGCTGACTTGCGAGAACAATATTCAAAAAGAGGTTTGGCTGAAAAATTAACAACAGTGATAACTCCTAAAAAACCGAAGGTAAAACTTTCTCCAATTGCAAGATTGGCAAGATTTGTATCAAGAAAAGTTATTGCCAAAATGTCTAAAAAGGTTCAATCTATATTTGATATGAGCGATTCGCTGGAAACATTGACAAGTATAAATGAAAATGTAGATGAATTGATTGCCATGAAAGTTCCGTATGGCGAAACCAAAGCGAATTATGAAAAATTGACAAATTATTTGTATAGAGCAAATAAAATTCGTTCTCAAATTAATAAAAGAATGCAAAAACTGTAATTTTTTTGAACAGTTTTAATAATGTTGCATTATCTTTTAAGCTATAATATAATTGTAATGTAGGGCGCACAACCAACTCCGTTACACACAATTTACGTAGAAATTGAACGGAAGGAGGTTATCTATGATTGACAAAATAATAATGCTACTAATAGCATTTGATATACTGTTAGTAGCATTGAATTTACTAAAATCGTAGGGTGCGTAGAGGCTCTTAATAGAACGCTTAACTCATTAAGAGCTTCGCCCTACTTCTATATTATTTACGATTTTTCATGTTTTGTCAAGTGTTCTAGGGATGGCTTGTTTATTCTTATACTTGCTAAACAGTTATTTTTGTCATAAAATTTTCTCATAGAAATAGCTAAGGAGAAAATATGAACGAGCTTTTAAAAAAATCAGCAACAGAACAAAGCAAAGCATTAAAGAATAAAGAAATTTCCGCTGTAGAGTTGACTAATGCAGCATTTGAAAGAATTAATAATTTAGAAGACAAGTTGGGAGCATTCAATTCTTTGACAAAAGAAACTGCTCTTGAAACTGCTAAAAAAGTAGATGAAAAAATTGCTAAAGGAGAAGAACTTCCACTATTAGCAGGTATTCCGCTTGCTCTTAAAGATAATATGAATTTGGTTGGCTCAAAAACAACCGCATCTTCAAAAATTTTGGAAAACTTTGTTTCTCCATTCAATGCAACGGTTACAGAAAAACTTTTGGGAAACTTGGTTCCAATCGTTGGGAAGGCAAACCTTGACGAATTTGCCATGGGGTCTTCTAATGAAAACTCTGCATTTAACAAAGTTCACAATCCTTGGGATTTGAAAAAAGTTCCTGGTGGTTCATCAGGCGGTTCTGCGGCTTCTGTTTCTTCTTGCGAAGCAACTTTGGCATTAGGTTCTGATACTGGTGGATCTATCAGATTACCGGCATCATTCTGTGGTATTGTAGGTATGAAGCCAACTTACGGTCGTGTTTCAAGATATGGTTTGATTGCGTTTGCATCATCATTAGACCAAATCGGACCTTTTGCAAGAACAGTTGAGGATGCTGCAAATCTTCTTGAAGTAATTTCTGGTCATGATCCTAAAGATTCTACATCTTTGAATTTGCCTGTTGAACATTATGCCGCTCACTTAAACGATGATATTAAAGGTATGAAAGTCGGTGTAATTAAGGAACTTATGACAGAAGGTTTGTCTGAAGATGTTCAAAAAGCAGTTGAAAAAGCGATTGAAGATTATAAAAAATTAGGTGCTGAAATCGTAGAAATTTCATTACCTCACTTGAAATATTCAATTGGTATCTACTATATTTTAGCAACTGCTGAATGTTCTTCAAACCTTGCAAGATTTGATGGCGTAAAATACGGTTACAGAACTCCGGATGCAAAAACATTACTTGAAATGTACACAAAAACAAGAGCAGAAGGCTTTGGACCGGAAGTTAAACGTCGTATAATGCTTGGAACTTACGCATTATCATCAGGATACTATGATGCTTATTACAAAAAAGCTCAACAAATGAGGGCATTAGTAACTCAAGATTTTGCAGAAGCATTCAAGAAAGTTGATATCTTGATTTCACCAACTTGTCCAAATACAGCATTTGAACTTGGAGCAAAATCATCTGATCCGTTGCAAATGTATTTGACAGATATTGCAACAATTTCAGCAAACTTGGCAGGTATTCCGGGAATGAGTGTGCCTGCAGGATTTGATCGTGATGGAATGCCAATCGGCTTGCAAATCTTAGCTCCACAATTGCAAGAAAGCAGATTGTTCAATGCTGCTCACAAATTTGAAAGAGCCAATGATTACTATTTGCAATTGGCAAATATTTAATAATTATAATAATACAGTAATAATGGCTTAGTGCATAACTAAGTCATTATTTTTTTTAGCTCCCATGTAAAATTTTTACGAGGAAATAAAAACATTTTTGCCAGTTCAATAAATATATTATAAATACGATTATAACAACAAGTTTTCCAATGACATTGTTTACGATGTTTTCTTCATCTAGTCCGGCGTAAGATATTGGAATTACTGTTTTGTCGAGTATTTTCACTAATCTTTTTAGTGTTTTTGCATATTGAATGTTTACGTTATATTTTGTGTTGTCATTTAGGTATATTATAAGATCTGTGTTAATAAATTTTTCAGGAGCTAGTGGTGAAAACGGTTTTTTATTATATTCTACAATGTCAATAAGTTTTATGTCCTCAAAATTTATTTTTATTGAATTGTTAAGTTTTAAAATTTCTCTGTCCAAGTCAAGTGAAAGCAAATTGTATTTCCCAAAATTCCACTTTTTAATAATCGTTTTGTTATACAAAATCCAAGAATTAAATAAAATAATTTCAATAATTCCAAATAATTTTGCAAGTGGAAAGAAGTTCAAAAAAGGTTGTAAAGATTGATGTAAAGTGATTATAAGACAGATGTTTGCAACTAATATTAGTTTAATATTAGGGTTATATATAATTGAATTTTTTAGTAAAAGTTTAAAATTTTTAATGCTCATTTCTGTATTATAACGATAAATTTATAAACTGGCAAAAACTTTATAATTCAATTCCTTCAAAGAATTTTCCCATTGGGATGTTTAGAATTTTTGCCATCTTAAATAATGCTATTGCAGTTGGAGAAGTCAAGCCTTGTTCTAATTTGCTAACATAGCTCAAACTCATATCTATCAATTCTGCAAATTGTTCTTGCGTAATGTTTTTGCGAATACGTTCGATTTTGATATTTCTTCCTAATTTATATTTTAATTCATCAGCCATGTCAAAATTATATAATCTTGACAATGTTTTAATAAGTGAATATAATGATAATAGTATCAATATATTGATACTGAATAACAACATGTTGATAGGAGCTTATTAAATGAAATTTAAAGCATTTACAAATTGGTGTAAGGGGCTTACGCACGTAGCCAATTGCGACAATTCTCAAAGAGCCGGATTTACTTTAGCTGAAGTTTTAATTACTCTTGGTATTATTGGGGTTGTTGCTGCATTGACTATGCCATCTTTGATTGAAAACCATCGTAAAAAAGAAGTAGTGACAAAATTGAAAGCATTCAACTCTATTATGGGACAGGCTTTTCAGATGTCAAAAGAAGAAAACGGTGATTGGGATACATGGGATGGTAATAGTTTTGGACATGGTGGAGAAGGTTACGATTGGACAAGTGGTGACGGAGAAAAACAATTAGAATGGTTACAAAAATACGTTTTACCATATATGAAAGTAACTGAAACTACTACAAAAGGGAAATATGCAATAGTTGGTTTGCCTAATGGTACTGGATTTAGTAATTATAATCAACTTTATTTTTTCTGTTTAAAGTTCAAAGATTGTAAAGAAGTTACCGAAACTTGGAATAGCAGAGATAGATTTATATTTGAGTTTAGTAATCGTAAAGGTTTTATAACTTACGGTGGAAATTATTCATCAAGAGAAGCTATTATGAATGGTAACGGGTCTAACCATGCTTGCAATAAGACAAAAGGAAAAGGTCTATGCGCTAAGTTGATTGAATATGATGGATGGGAAATCAGAAAAGATTATCCATGGTAAGAAAGTGGTGGATTAATCCCGAACGGGACAGCACCCATCCCTAGCCCTTCCCTTATGAGGGAAGGAACTTTTCATAGGATTTAAGTTATTTCTAACCTTCTGCAACAACGGTTGTAAGAAGATCGCCATAACTGTTCATAGAACCGTCTGTTTCTTCTACAACATAGTTATAGCCTTCTTTTCCGGCAATTGCTTTTTCTGCTTTTTCTAAAGCTTCATCATAATCTTTTGTTTCAGCTACCAATGTTTTTGAAAATTCTGATTTGTTTTTAATTGTGTAGATATGGTACATAGTTTTGCCTCCTCTTTACTATTCGTTTTTATTCATTTTTTCTTTTAATTCTAACACTTCGTATTTAAGTCTGTTAAGTTCGCATTTTATTGGGTCAGGTATTCTGTTGTGCATCAAAACTCCGTTTTTATCTCTGAATTTTTGATGAACAATTCTTCCAGGAACTCCGACTACTGTTGAATAATCCGGTACATCTTCAACGACAACTGAACCTGCACCTACCCTTACGTAATTGCCTAAATTTATGTTTCCAAGAACTTTTGCACCTGCTCCGACGATTACTCCATTCCCCAATGTTGGGTGGCGTTTACCATGTTCTTTGCCTGTTCCGCCAAGTGTTACTTGTTGATAAATCAACACGTCATCCCCAATTTCTGTAGTTGCGCCGATTACAACACCTTCTCCGTGATCTATAAAAAATCTTCTACCTATTTTGGCAGCCGGATGGATTTCAATTCCTGTTATAATCCTTGTTATGTAAGAAATAATTCTAGGAATTAGCGGAATATGCCATTTGTATAATCTGTGTGCAAAGCGATAAGCAATAAGAGCGTGCAATCCTGGATAGCACAATATTACCTCTAAGAGGTTTTCTGCGGCTGGGTCTTTGTCGTAGATAACCTGAATATCTTCTTTGACTTTTGTTATGCCACGTTTTATGATTTTGAACATAATCTCTCCGAGTGAAATGTGAAATGTCCATATCGCTCACTTCGTTTGGAAATAGCTTTGGTGCGATAGCTCCTGTAATGGTCTTTTCACGTCTTACTTTTCACTTTTCACTTAAATTAATTTTGCGAATTTTCTTTTGCCTGCTTGTAATACTACACTGCCTTCAAAGTTAAATGTATAAGCCATATCGGTGATTTTTTCTCCATCAACTTTTACACCGCCACCTTGAATTAGACGTTTTGCTTCTCCTTTACTTGCAGTGAATTTTAGTTCTACAAGTACATCAAGAATACATTTTCCGTTCATTCCTGAAACCTCTTGAATATCGTCAGGAATACCTTTGTTTGAAACAACATTGATAAACGCATCTTGACCACGTTTTGCACCGTCTTCTCCGTGATATTCTGCAGTGATTGTGTAAGCCAGTTTTAGCTTAATATCTCGAGGGTTTACAGAACCTTCAGCGATTTGTTTGTCAATTGTTTCAAGTTCTTCTTTTGTTGCATCTGTAAGCAAACTATAATATCTTGAAATCATGTTGTCAGGAATACTCATTAATTTTCCAAACATATCGTTTTCACTATCGGTAAGTGAGATACAGTGTTCAGGATATGTTTTTGACATTTTGACAACACCGTCTGTTCCTTCAAGTAATGGTAAAAGCATTACCAATTGAGGGTATTTTTTACCGTAAGCGGCTTGAATATCTCTGCCTAGAAGAGTGTTAAATCTTTGATCTGTTCCACCTAATTCAATGTCAGAATCAATTGCTACAGAGTCATAAGCCTGCATAAGCGGGTAGAAAAATTCGTGAATAGCAATTGGTCTGCCATCTGCGTAACGTTTTGCGAAATCATCCCTTGTCATCATTTGTGCAACTGTTACGTTTGAAGCAAGTTTCAATAAATCAATAAAACTCATAGAATGTAACCAATCAGCATTATTTACAACTTCTGCTTTTGTAACGTCTAAAACTTTTGACATTTGATCAAAGTATGATTGAGCGTTTTGGGCAACTTGTTCTTTTGTAAGAGCAGGTCTTGTTTCTGACTTGCCTGATGGATCACCAACCATAGCTGTTGCGCCACCTACGATTAAAACAATTTTATGTCCCAAATTTTGAAATTCTCTAAGTTTTCTCATAACAACTGTGTGTCCCAAGTGTAAATCAGGTCTTGTCGGATCCATACCTAATTTTACTCTTAGAGGAGTATTTGTGTCGTGTGCATGTTGAAGTTTTACTGCAAGTTCTTCAATTCCGCCCGGCAGAACTTCTGCGTTACGAGTTAAGTGTTTCGCTTGTTCTATAAATTCACTTCTTATTTCCATTTCAATTCTCCATATTTGATATTTCTCAATAAATTTATTATAACATGCGCAAAAAATTTTTTTACGGGTTTTAAAAATGCTATGGATAAAATTAATAATATAAGTTTTACAGGAATTAAAAATGTTGCAGGATGTCAGTTTCAAAGGAACAAGCAATCTTTTTCTACTGCATTGTCAATGTGTTTGACCGATGATGTTAACGGAAAAGACCTTTCAGAATTTCATTCAATGGTTAAAAAAGTTGCAACAAAACCAAACCAGTTCGAGCATTATAACGGTTCAGATGTTGTCAATATTGAGCATTATGCGCAAAATGATGGCACTGCATTGTTTTTAAATGGTGATGAAGTTAAAATTAATGATGAAAATTTGCCGGTTTTATCTTATATAGCTAAAAAGACAAGACAAATATTTCATTTGCCAAAAGAAAAAATGATTGTGAATAGTGAGTATAAAACATCTGATGGTGTTGGGCAAAATCTTATGTATGGTATTGTAGCTCATTTTAGAGATCCTGAACATCCTGAAAGAACAGATTTGTATGATACATTTTTTGACACAAATGTAGTCAAAAGTATCGCAAGGGATATAAATCAATCTATTCAAAAAAAGATGAATATATATTTTGATGTATAAAAAGTAAAAACCGGTTTTTTAAAGACCGGTTTTTGTTAATTTATAATTGATTTAATTCTTGTCGTAGGCTAAAGATTTGTGTGTTGTAATATTCTAGCCATGTTGTTTCTTCGTCTTTTAGTGCAGGTTCGGACAATGCTCGGATTCGTTTTTTGTCTAAATCTTCCAATTTTTCTTTGATTTCCTGTTTTCGAATTTCGTTTTGGATGTTTAGTTGGCGGGTTTGAACTTCGTCTTTTGAAAGTTTGTGCCAAATTCCGTCTTTTTCTTCGTATTCATTTTCTTTTACAGAAATTACATTTCCATTATATAGAATAATAACGTATCCATTGTTTTGTTTATCTAATAGTTCAACCCATTGTTCATCAGAGATTTCAATTGCTCCGTCGAATTTGTTTTCGTAAAACCCGTAATCTTTATTATTTTTTGTTCCGTAATATTTCATATTTTCTCCTTAATAACCTATAACTATCCAGTTCAAATAAACAAATTGTCCACTGCAACCATAATATAAACCGGTTAAAGATTGTGTTGCAGTTCCGGCATCAGCGTAATGTGCTGTTCCGCTATAACCTTGTTTGGCAAAAACCGGACAGGCTACTTTACTATATGCAAGCGGATAGGTTATTTTAGAGGAAGTTCCAAAACCCCATTGTATTAAAATTCCGTTTGGAAGTCTGATATATCCGGGATTATTTTTTGACAAAATTCCTTGTGTAGAATACCATTTGTCCCATTCTCCATTTTCGTATTTTCTTGTAAAGATTTCCGGATTTTCTTCGTTGCAAATCCAAATTTGCGTAATAACAGAATTTTCATCTCCTGTTACGACAAGAGAGCCGGCTTCTCCTTTGGGAATATTAGTCGGTGTGTAAAGGGTTGAAAATATGTAAGTTCCTCTGTTTTTGTAGTCGTTCAAGTTAGTGTCCGCTTCTGTGACGGTGTGTTCGACGTTCAGATCTGTTTTGTCGGCTTTTTCATTTAGTGTTTTGTTAATTGTTTCAATGTCATTTGCTGTAGAATTTTTATTTTGTTCGATAAAATTTGCTAATGAAATGAAATTGGCATTTACTTCATCTGCTTTGGCTTTTGTTCCCGGAACAAATGAGTAAGGAATCATTGAATTAGTCATATTATCCTTTCTGACTAATTTAATGAATTTTGTATTTCGGCGTTTGATACTCTATTATACCATGTGTTTGCAAAATCCGTCAATGTTGTGGTATTATCAAATTATGGCAATAGGCGTTGATATTGAAGATATAAATAGATTTGTAGGAAAATCGGAAGCTTTTCTTAATCGTGTTTTTACTCCTTTAGAGCTTGAATATTGTATGAAGTATGCAAAACCGGAAAGTCATCTTGCTGCTCGTTTTTGTGCTAAAGAAGCAGTTGTAAAGGCTTTGACTGCTTTGAATATTTTAAATGTTTCGTATAATGAAATTGAAGTTTTTCATAATGACAATCAATGTCCGCAAATTCGTATCCTAAAAAATCTTGAAAAAGAGGTCGTTTTTCAAGTAAGTTTGTCGCATGATAGAGCAAAAGCTATTGCGTTTGTTACTGCTGAAGTGCAATAGCATTTTGTTTTTTGTAAGAACCTAAAAATCTTAAATGAGTTGTTTGTTCTTTAACTTGCTGAATTGTGTGCATAATTTTAGGGTTATGAATATGCCCGTCAAAGTTTACGATAAAAATATATTCCCCAAACTTGTGTTTTGAAGGTCTTGATGCGATGTATGAAAGGTTAATGTGATTTTCCATAAATACATTTAAAACATTTAATAATGCACCAGGTTTATTTTCGGTTGAAAATGCCAGAGATGTTCTGTCATTACCTGTTTCTTCCGTTTCAAAATCGCCAATTAAAATAAATCTTGTTTGATTTGTTTTGTCGTCATTTATATTTTCTTTTAAAATGTTTAAATTATAAGTTTCGGCGGTTTTAGCACTACCAATTGCAGCGTATGTAAGATTATAGTTTTGTAAGTTGCGTGCAGCTTCTGCGGTGCTTGGAGCTTCAATAATATTTACATTAAATGGCATTTCGTTATGAATAAAATCTTGGCATTGTGCAAGTGCTTGAGGGTGCGAAATTATTCCGGTGATTGATGAAAATTCTGTCGTTCTCGAGAGTAAGCAGTGGTTAATTGGCATGTAGCATTCAGAAAGAATTTTGATATTTGGATTTTTGGTAATCATAAGATTGTCAAGACTCTCTCTAACAGTACCTTCAATAGAATTTTCTACCGCCAAAACTCCAAGAGAATTTTCATTTTCATCAACGTACTCAACTACCTGCCTAATTGTTTGAAGAGGAGTTGGGTATGCGCTTATGTTAAATCGTTTGCAAAATTTATCTTTTGCCATCTCTGTAAAAGAGGCTTGTGGCCCTAGATATGCTATAGTTTTTACTGTTTCTAAATTTAACATTTGCGATTACTCCTTATTTTTTATATGATTATAGCAGATAGATAATATTGAGGCAAGATTAATGAGTGAAATTAAATTTGGAACAGATGGCTGGAGAGCTGTCGTAGGAAAAGACTTTAATGAGGAAAATGTTAGAACTGTTACAAAAGCTATAGGAAAATATGTTTACGACAATTTTGGGTTAGATAAGGAAATTATTGTCGGATATGATCCTCGTAATATGGCTTTGGAATACGCTGAACAATCTGCTGAACAGTTGGCAGAATACGGGTTTAAAGTTTTTATATCAAAAAAAGTTATTCCAACTCCTGTTTTGGCATATAATGCAAAACATTTGAATGCGTGTGCAGTTATGTTTACGGCATCTCACAATCCACCTGAATATTTAGGAATAAAATTTATTCCGGATTATGCAGGACCTGCAACATCTGAAATTACGGATGAGTTGATGTATAACCTTCATGCTAATTTCAAAACATTGGGTAATGGCTCTGTTACTAAATACAATTTTGCACCAGATTATTTTGCCCATATAGAAAAATTGATTGATTTCAAGAAAATCAAAACTTTTGAAAAAAATATAATTTTCGATGGCTTGTATGCTGCTAGTATCGGATATTTTGACAAATTGTTGGATATAAACGAAATTAAATATGATAGTTTACACATGTTCCATGATACAAATTTTGGGGGCGGAATGCCTGAACCAAAGCCAAAATATTTAAAAGAATTGATTGAAAAAGTTAAGTCAACTCCAAATTCTGTTGGATTTGCAAATGATGGTGATAGTGATAGATTTGGTGTGATTAATGAAAATGGTGAGTATGTTTCTCCAAATGAGATTATTTCAATCCTTTTGATGCACTTGAAAAAGCACAAAAACTATTCCGGAACATTAGTGAAAACAGTTGGTGCTAGTCTTTTGTTGAACAAAGTTGCAGAAAAATTGGGTGTAGAAGTTATTGAAACTGCAGTTGGTTTTAAACATGTTGGTGAGGCAATGAGGAGATTTAATCCAATTATTGGTGGTGAAGAATCCGGCGGTTTGAGTATTCAGGGACATATTCCTGAAAAAGACGGTATTCTTGCAAACTTACTTGTTTTAGAAGCAATGGCTTATGCGAATAAATCTCTTGTAGAACTTCAAAAAGATTTGTATGACTTTGTGGATTGTAAATTTTATAATGATAGAATTGACAAGCGTCTTGAAAATGTTGAAGAAATTAAACCGGTATTGGAAAAATATAAAAATAAGACAGAAATTGGTGATTTCAAGGTAAAATCAATTGATACAAAAGATGGCGTAAAACTTTATTTTGATGATGATTCAAGTTGGGTTCTTGTCAGACCGAGTGGAACAGAGCCATTATTGAGAATTTATTTTGAAAGTGATAGTGTAGAAAAACTAGAAAAATTAAGAATGGTATTACAAGGTTAGCCTAAAAATTTTTAGATGCCAGAGGCTTTGTGTAAATATGCTCTGTTTGTATCAAAAATTACATTGTCGGATTATTAAATCTGAACTATGTAGGTAATTTTTTGTTATTGGTTTAAATAGAAATTATTATAAAAACAACCGAAATATAAAGCGGAGCATTCTCATAGAAATACGGCTAATACGCATTGGGGAAACTTTTTTTATACCATATTCATTAACTATTTCTTCATTTTGAGCATCTCTATAAAATTCTTCTATATCAATGTCACTATTTGGATTGTATTCTACTGGTACGACTTTTTTACGTTTTACAAATTTAGAACGAACAATTTCAAACTCTCCATTATCAAGGAATACTCCTCCACATTTGTAACAAGTATCAATTTGTATTCCGAGCGCTCTTGTTTTTGCCATAGGAGTTCCGCAAGCCGGACAAATTCTTGTTTTGTTTTCATCTACCGGCATGAAGTTTTTATTAGAAAGAGCTTGTTTAATTTCTGAAATATCTGCGTTTTTATCGCTAAATTCTTGAATTTCTTTATTATCAAAAAATATTCCGCCACATCCGTTTGAACAAACATCAATGTTTATGCCTTTATCTGTAATGAATATTTTTTGCATTTCATTGTCACAAGCAGGACATTTTATAATTTCTTCCGTGTCACCCATTATTTAATTCTCCATTGTTCTAATTCTTATAATAATAGTTTCTATTTAATAAAAAACCTCCTTTTAAAGGAGGTTTTTTAGTGTTTATATTAGATTTGCTAATTATTTTGTTTCTGCGCTTTCAGATAAGTTTTTCAAAATTGTATAAGACGCATCCCATCCATTTAAACCGCCAGTAGCTTTGTATTTAGCAATTTGTTTAGCTCTTTCTTTTTTTAGCTTAGCTTGTTCTTTTTGGAATTTAGCTAATTTAGATTTATTGGCATTTCTTTCAGTAATTGTTGGTTGAATATAAGCCAAGAAATTTTTGTATTCTTTGCAGTTGTAGCCGGCTTTAACTTTAGATGGGTAGTTGTATGATAAATAGTCATAAATATACATTGTGCGTCTAAAGTTATTTGGTTGGCTTTTTAGGATATCCAAAGATGTTCCAGGTTGTTTGCCCAAAACAACAATCATAGCTAATGGGTTATAACCGGCTTGTATCATTAAATCAACACCAGTAATATCAGCGTTCATTTTGTCTTTTTCAGACATACTTTTTAGAGATAATTCGTTTGCAATCAAGGCAGTGTTTTCAAGGCTTGTGTCTGCGAAATTTCCTGCAAGAGCTGATGTTACGTTAGATACAAATTTTTTCTTAGATGCGTTAGCGTTGATAATAACACCAATTTGTTGTGCGATTATAGCTGCAACTTCGTTATCGTTACCAGCGTAACCTAAATCTACTTTTGGAATGTAAAGTTCGTTGTTAGAGTTTGATGTGCTATTCGTAACTTCTGTTTCTGTTACAACAAACTTTGTAGTTGATGGCAAGCTATTCTTAGTCAAAACCTGTTTCCCCACTGTAGGAACTCTGTCAACTGCACTCCATGTTGCAGCTAGTGACGGAGTTGCAAGAGATGCTGCCAAAAATAATGACAAAATGATTTTTTTCATTTTTTTACTCCTATCTTAATCCGTAAACCTAAATTTTATTAATGCTATTATAGCATGAATACCATCACGCCATGTTATTTTCTTCCCTTCTGAAAATTCTCTACCATAGTAGGAGACAGGAAGTTCATATAACCTTGCCCCACGTTTCAAGACTTTTGCCGTAATTTCCGGTTCAAAGTCAAATCTGTTTGATTTTATTTCAATTCCTTTAATAAAATCAGCTTTAAACGCTTTGTAACAAGTTTCCATATCGGTCAAAGTTGAGCCATATAGGATATTTGTTAACAAAGATAAAAATTTGTTACCTAGCAAGTGATGGAACATAAATGAACGAGACGGTTTCCCTCCTGAAAGTCTTGAACCGTAACAAACATCTGCCCTGCCATCAAGTATTAGTTTTACAAGTGGTTCATAATCAACCGGATCATATTCCAAATCTGCATCCTGAATTACAATGATATCACCCGTAGCTTCTTTAAATCCAGTTCTAAGTGCTGCACCTTTGCCTTGATTAAAGTCGTGATACAATACTTTATACGGATATTTTGAATATAAATCTTTTGTCCCGTCGGTTGAATAATCATCAATTAGGATAATTTCTTTTTCAAGTCCGCAAAAATTCGTCTGCTCAACTTTTTCCAAAATTTTATCTAATGTATTGACCTCGTTATATACAGGAATAAGTATTGTAATTTTTTTCATCAAACCACCTATAAAAAATTTGTATTATTCTCAAAAATATTGTACAATAAAAACATAGAGATGTAAAAACTGATATTTATATACACAAGGGTTAAGAAAGAAGATGGAAAACAACGGTACGGAAATTATAAAAAAAGGTTTAGCCTGTTTAGAGGACAAGGATTACGATAAAGCAATCACTACTTTTACTTCTGCACGAAAAGACTTTAAAGATAATCCGAAATATTTATCTGTGAGTATGAGCTTTTTAGGAATGGCACTTTATCTTAAAGATAAAAACAATTATACAAATGTTTTGGATATGTTGAATGATGCTCAATATATGGCAGAATTTGCAAAAAGTAGCACTGCAAAAATTGCTAATGAGTATGCAAAAGGTACTGTTGATTTTGGTGAAAATTCTAAAGATACTGCATTATTGCATTTTGAAAGTGCTAAAAATCTTTCTATGGTTGCAGGTGACGAATTGTCAATAATGGGTTACGTTTTGACAAGGATTAAACAGTTAAAAAACGGGATGGATTTTTCATTGCCGATAAAAAGTGATCCGTTGGTTTCGTTGGTAAAAATAGGGCGTTCAATCACTGCCGTAACTGATATTGATGTATTGTTAAAGGTTATTGCAGAGGAAACAAAAATTGCTATTCAAGCAGACAGATGTACAGTGTTTATGCTTGATAAAGATAAAAATGAGTTGTGGAGTAAAGTCGCTTTAGGTTTGGGTAGTCAAGAAATTAGATTTCCGGCAGATAAAGGTTTGGCAGGATATGTAGTAAAAACCGGTGAACCGTTGAATATTCCCGATGCTTATAATGATCCTCGCTTCAATCCTGATATTGATAAAGAAACCGGTTATAAAACAAAGACAATTCTTTGTATGCCTATCAAAAACAATAATCAGGAAATTATTGGAGCTTTTCAAGTACTTAACAAAAACAATGGAGTGTTTACTAAGGGTGATGAAGATTTGCTTGTTGCAATCGGAGGAAGCGCTTCTATTGCACTAGAAAATGCTCAGTTATTTGAACAACAAAAGGAATTATATAAAGAACAAAAGATTTTGTTTGAAAGCTTTATTGATACGCTTGCAACTTCAATTGATGCCCGTGACAAGATTACGGCAGGTCATTCAAGTCGTGTAAAACTTTATTCAATGTTGCTTGTTAACGCCTTAGATTGTGATGAAAAATATAAAGAAATTGTTGAAAAAGCTGCAATTCTTCACGATATCGGCAAAATTGGTATTAGAGATTCCGTTCTTCAAAAAGAAGGCAAATTGACAGATGAAGAATACAAACATATTCAAGAACACGTAAAAATTACCCATGATATTTTGGAAAAAATTCATACATCAGAAGATTTTAAACAAATTACTGAAATCGCATGTTCTCATCACGAAAAATATGATGGTTCCGGTTATTACAGACATTTGAGTGGTGAAGATATCCCTTATGGTGGAAGAATTTTGGCGGTTGCAGATGTTTTTGATGCGATTACGTCAAAACGTCATTATCGTGATAAAATGCCTATTCAAAATGTTATTGATATCTTGATTTCAGGTAAAAATAAGCATTTTGATGGAAATTTGGTCGATACATTTTTGAAAATTCCTGTAGATAAAATTATTTTGGTATTTTTAACAGAAAATCATCATATCTTTAAAAATGAGGACAAAGAAATTTTGAGCCATTATAATTTATTTGATATTTACAATTTTATCATTAATGAAAATTCTACAGATGAACAAAAACATATTGCAGAATTGTTTAATTTCTACTATTCTGGGAATGTAAAATAAAGAGAGGGTTGTTGTTATTTAATGCACAAATTAGCTAGTACAATTGTTATAACAGTTTGTTTGTCAGCTCCTGTTTTGGGAGAAGGTTTTGATGCAATTCAACCGGCAAATCCATTTGTGCCACAACCAATTCCTGTTAATACTATTGCAATTCCGTTAAAAAAAGCAACTTTAACTCATAATAGTATTCATAACCAATATGTGATTGCGTTTGACAGGTTTATGCAAAGCAATGTAAAGTCTGCATATATGGATTTTAAAGTTCTTATTGAAACTATGGATGAAAACGATTATGCGTATATGAAGATGGCTGAAAATATGTCAGATATTGGTTTTTTTGAACTGGCAGATTTGGCGGCATCAAAGATTGAAGATAAAGCGTTATCAGACTTTTTGATTTGTGATATCAATTTGTATTACGGAACTTCTAAAAGATTAAAACAAGATGATGAAATCTATTTGGGTGAGATTTTTTCAAACATAATTTATAATGATCAAAGTAGAGAAGCTACGTCAGAATTGGTTAAAAATACTGCACTTATGACAAATTCTGATTACGCAAATTATCTTGCGGCGTTGGGGTATTTAAAATCAAATGATTTTGTTGAAGCAGGAAATTACATTGATACAGCTATAAAAATGAACCCACAAAATTTGAATTATAAAAAGTTGAAAGCTGAAATCTTGTCACAAGGTAAAAAACCGCAAAATGCCTTGAAAATGGTGGATTACATAAAAGCTCAAAATCTTTATACTGCTGATTTTTCAAAGAAAGTTAAATCTCTTGAACAGTATGTTTTGTATAAATCTCAAAAAGATTATTCCGAAAAAATGTATCATCTTGGATACTATTATTACTATGAAAACGAGTATGCAAAAGCTTTAAGGACCTTACAAAGTTCTTTAACGACCAAAAAGAAACATAATAAAGAAGTTTATGCAATATTATCAAGAGTTTATTATGATATGCAAGAATATGAAAAAGCTCAAGATACTGCAATGAAAGCTTACAAACTCGATAGTGGAAATACAACTACACTTCTTGTTTTGGGAGATTTGAGTTTTAGAAATGCGGCTTACAAAGACGCTTTAAAATACTACAAGTCAGCAGCATCAACAGACAAGACATCTTCAATTTGTTCTGTAAAAGTTGCGCAAACTTATGAACAATTAGGTAAAGAAAAAAAAGCTATTGAGATTTATGAAAGAATTTTGAAATCATATTCTGACAGTTTTGTCGCATATTACAAAATTGCGCTAAAAGACAAGTCAAAAGAAATAGCATATTTAAAAAAAGCAGTTGCAATAAATATGAATTACAAAGATGCCTGGATAGATTTGGGGCGTGTAGAAATTGAACGTGGAAACTATTTTGAAGCGAAAAAATATCTTGGCGTTGCAAACTATATTGACGAAAACGATTTTAGATATTATTATTATCAAGGATTGATTGCAAAAAATCAGGGACTTAAACAAGATGCTCAAAGGTATTTTAAAAAATCTTTGCTTTTAAACCCTGATTATATCCCGACAAAAGAGGAATTAAGTATATGAAGAAAAATATTCTGATAGTTGAAGATCATGAACTCACTCGTTTTGGCTTGAAAACGACTTTTGAAAATGTTGATTTTGTAGAAAATTTATATGAGGCAGATTCCGCAGAAACGGCTATTCAGATATTTAACAATAATAATATTGATATAATTATCATGGACTTAGGTTTACCCAATATGAACGGAATTGAGGCTACAAAACAAATTCGTTCCGCAAACAAGGATGTAAAAGTTATTATACTTACCTCTCATAATGACGAAAAAGAGGTTTTGAACAGCTTGAAAGCCGGAGCAAATGCTTATTGTTCTAAAGAAATTAATCCGCAAAGATTAATTGAAGTTGTTCGCTCTGTCGCTGATGGTGCAGCATGGTTTGACCCTAGTATTGCGCATGTCGTGCTAAAAGCAAGTGCAAATTCTCCGTCATTTGAAACAAATGAAACAGATAACAGAAAAAATTATGATTTGACTTCTCGTGAAGCTCAAATTTTAAAACTTATGACTGAAGGTTATAGTAATATGGAAATTGCACAAATTTTGGTTATAAGTATAAATACTACAAAAGCCCACGTTGCAAATATTTTGCAAAAACTTGAAGTTGATGACAGACTTCAAGCAGCTCTAAAAGCCCTTAAAAATAAAATTGTATAAGGATTGATAAAATGCCGGAATTAACGAAGGTTTTACTGGTTGACGACAATTCCAAATATTTAAAAGACGCTCTGCCTTTTTACGGATACGAAGTAACTACGGCACACGATGGTGTTCAGGCATTGAAGGAACTTTTTGATAACAACAAAAATTTTGATATTGTTCTTCTTGATGTTATGATGCCAAATATGAACGGATGGCAAACATTGAAAGAAATTCGTTCAAATGAAAATACAAAACATTTACCCGTAATTATGCTTACGGCAGTTAATGAAGAAGAAAAAATGGTTGCCGGTTTGAAAATCGGAGCAGATGACTATATTGTAAAACCGTTTATATTGCCGAACCTTTTAGCCAGGATGGAAGCTGTTTTAAGACGTTCAAAATGGCAAAGTGTTTCGGTTAAACAATCGCCTAAAAAAGATTTGCCTCCAGATTTGTTAACTTCAAAAGAAAAAGAAGTGTTAGAAATGGTTGCAAATGGGGCAAGTAATAAACAGATTGCAGAAAAATTGTTTGTAAAAGAGGTTACAGTAAAAACACATTTGAATAGTATTTTCAAAAAGCTAAAAGTAACAAATAGAACACAGGCTGTGCTTGTCGCTGGCTATTTGCACGAAAGCAATTAAGTTTTGCTTTCAATCTAATAACAAAATTTATAACACAGTCGGTTGGGCTTTCAGTCCGACATCATAAATTATAAATCATAAATAAAGGAGAAATAAATGATAGATTATACAAAAGAAGAATTAGTTGAATTATTGAGAAAAAATCCGGAAAAATTTAATGAATGGAAAGTTGAACAAGAAGAAGTTGATTTGTCTGAAGTCGATTTTTCAGGTATAAATTTGTCCGAAATAGATTTTACTGATGCGGATTTAAACTCAAGTTCTTTTGCGGATTGTAATTTATCATTTGTAAACTTTACGAATACAGATTTAACATCAGTTGATTTTACAAGGGCAAGAGTTTTGGAATGTGATTTTACAGATGCCTTGTTAACAGGAGCAGATTGCAGTTATGCAGAGATGACTTATTGTAATTTCTCTGATTGTGATATGGCAGGATGTATTTTGTCAGAAACAGATTTGAGTAATTCTGATTTGACTGCATCTCTTAATTTGAATGCTTCTCGTCATGATGAAGATACTGTTTGGCCTGATGATGATATGTTGCCTGATGGTTTTGATGGTTCTGAACACAAAGACCTATCAGCACTTCAAGATGATGAAGAAGAAGTTTCATCAGATTGGTAATGTGTTATTAAGATGGCTAGATGCAAAGACTGTATTAAAAGCAGCTAAGCAGCTAAGTGAAATAAAGTCCTCCCTTGTGAGGAGAGGATTTAGGTGGGTGCTATCCCGTAGGGGAATGTTACAAGCTTTCACCCATCTGCCTTTCAGGCATCTTCCCTATGACAAATAGGGAAGAATTTAGGCAACTACTTGAAAAACAATAAAAAATTTGTTAAAATAGAGATGTTGACAGAGAACAGAGAGGAATTTTTTATGGAAAAGAATTTATTTAAGCTCATCGGGGGGGGGCAATAGTCTAAAATCCTCTCATAATCATGGCCTACGCCTGTTTTTAAGACGCTTAGCCGCCTTCACTCTTGCAGAAGTCTTAATCACTCTCGGTATAATAGGTGTTGTTGCTGCAATGACTATGCCGACGTTGATTAATAATATCAATAATAAAGCAAATATTAATAAATTAAAAAGGGAGTATTCTCTTTTTCAGCAGGCTTTTCAACAGATTGCAGCAGATAATGATTTGGAATTTAAAAATGGGATTGCGCATTGTAGTTCAAGTGCGTGTTTAAAAGACGTTTTTAAATCGAAATTAAAAACAGTTGCAGATTGTGATAGAAATGATGGAACTAATTTAGGTAAATGTTTTGTACCGCAAGCTGATGCGAAACAATTGAATGGCAAATCTGTTGGTTATTATTATTTTAATAGTAATGTTACATCAGGTTTAGTTTTGGATGGTGGAGCATCTGCCGCATTTTCTCTGGATTCTTCTTCTTGTTCAAATTCTTTTACACAGGGTAAAGGCCGTTGTGGATTTATGGTAATTGATGTAAATGGAGCAAAGCAAAGACCTAATACTTGGGGAAAGGATTTGTTTTTATTCTTTATCTATCAAAATCAGATAATGCCTGCTGATGCAAAATCTACGGATAATTCTTGTTACGGAAGTAATGATGAGGAATGTAGCGGATACAAAGACGATTGTGAAACCGGAACAAATTATGGTTTGACTTGCGCAAGTAAGTATTTGTTTAAGTAATTATTGTGGCATAGAGCTATTGTTAATTCTCTTGACTGAAATCTTTCAGCACGTAAAATAAAACTTGTATATAACCGAAGGGAGTATAGAAAATGTTGGATCGTATACAAGTAACAAAAGAAGTAGAAGAAATGTGCTGCGTTAAACGTGGCGTTAAAGGCGAGCCTGCTCCTATCCCTCAAGAAGGTGATTGGACAAAAGTTAAAGAAATTAAACAAATTTCTGGCTTGACTCACGGTTGTGGATGTTGTGCGCCACAACAAGGTACTTGCAAATTAACTCTTAATGTTAAAGATGGTATCATTCAAGAAGCACTTGTTGAAACTATTGGTTGTTCAGGTATGACACACTCTGCTGCTATGGCAGGTGAAATCCTTCCTGGAAAAACTATTTTAGAAGCTCTTAACACAGACTTAGTTTGTGATGCTATCAACGTAGCTATGAGAGAATTGTTCTTGCAAATCGTTTACGGTAGAACTCAAACTGCGTTCTCTGATAACGGATTGCCTGTTGGTGCTGGTCTTGAAGACTTAGGTAAAGGTTTGAGATCTCAAGTTGGTACTATTTACTCAACTAAACAAAAAGGACCTAGATACTTAGAATTGGCTGAAGGCTATGTTCTTGAATTAGGTCTTGACAAAAACGACGAAATTATTGGTTACAAGTTCGTTCACATGGGTAAATTTATGGATGCTGTTAAAAAAGGCATGGATCCAAAAGAAGCTCTTGAAAAATTCACAAGCACATACGGCAGATATGCTGAAGCTGTTAAGAAAATCGACCCAAGAGTTGACTAGTTGCTTCCCCAATCTCCTCGCCAATTGAGGGGAGAGCGGATTTGCGTACGGACTGAGTGTAATGTGTCCGGATAGCGAGCAGGTTGAGCATGCTGCGACAATGTTGCTTATGCAAAACTCTGGGAGCGTAGAGCAAATTCAAGACAGGAAGTAGTTAATTAAAACGTATTAATTAAAAACAATTAAGAGGAAAATAAAATGACAGTAAAATTTGAAGGACAAGACAGACGTCAAGCTAAATTGAACAAAGTTTTACCTGAATATGGCTTCAAATCTTTAGAAGAAGCTCAAGAACTTTGCAAATCAAACGGTATTGATGTTGAAGCAATTGTTAAAGGAATTCAGCCTATCGCATTTGATAATGCTGTTTGGGCTTATACATTGGGTGCAGCTATTGCACTAAAAAAACAAGCTGCAACTGCTGCTGATGCAGCTAGCTTGATTGGTGAAGGTTTGCAAGCATTTTGCGTACCAGGATCAGTAGGTGATACAAGAAAAGTTGGTATCGGTCATGGTAACTTGGCTGCTATGCTTTTGAGAGAAGAAACTAAATGTTTCTGTTTCTTAGCTGGTCACGAATCTTTCGCTGCTGCTGAAGGTGCTATCGGTATCGCTAGAAATGCTAACAAAGTTAGAAAAAATCCTTTGAGAGTTATCTTGAACGGTTTAGGAAAAGATGCTGCTTATGTAATTTCTAGAATTAACGGATTTACTTCTGTTGAAACTCAATATGATTACAAAACTGGTGAATTGAAAGTTGTTAAAGAAACTAGATTCTCAGAAGGAGAAAGAGGCGAAATCAGATGTTATGGTGCTGATGACGTTTCTGAAGGTGTTGCTATTATGATTAGCGAAGGTGTTGACGTATCAATCACTGGTAACTCAACTAACCCAACTCGTTTCCAACACCCAGTAGCTGGTACTTACAAAAAATGGTGCTGGGAAAATGATAGAAAATACTTCTCAGTAGCATCAGGTGGTGGTACTGGAAGAACATTGCACCCAGATAACGTAGCTGCAGGTCCTGCATCTTACGGTATGACAGATACAATGGGTAGAATGCACGGTGATGCTCAGTTTGCTGGTTCATCATCAGTTCCTGCTCACGTAGAAATGATGGGTATCATTGGTATGGGTAACAACCCTATGGTTGGTGCAACTGTTGCTGTTGCAGTAGCTGTTGATCAAGCTCTTCGCAAATAGTTAGTTTGCAAATAAATAAAAAAAACACCAAGCTTTAAATTTCAAAGCTTGGTGTTTTATATTTCAAAAAAATTTTAACTTATATTTTAATATTATTCATCACGCAGAAAGTTGTCAGAGATTTGCCGGATTGGCGTAATTCTTTTAAAATATATTTGTTTTTTGTTTTTGCGATAAGTTCTTCTGCGTTCTTGTACATTTTTTCTGCATTTTGAAGATATTCAATTTGTTCAGCGGATTTTACAAGACCGAGTTCTTGAAAATATTTGCCGTACAAAATGTATAGTCGTGAAAGCAAGTCGTTCATATTGAATTTTTTCGCAAGTGAGATTGCGTTTTCAAGGTGAATTTTGGCGGTTTCAAAATCTGATGTTGTAATTGCGCATTTTGCAATGACCATTTTCAAAAGCACAGTAAAGAAGTAACTGTCTATTTTAGGATTTTGTGCAACTTCAAGTGCTTGTTCTGCGATTTCCATTGCACTTTGCGCTCCATCTGTAATTAATGTTGCATCAGCGATTAAAAACCATGTCAGAAGCGCACCTACAGCCATTTTTTCTTTTGCAAAATATGCGATTTGGTCATTATAAATTTCAATTGCTTGTTTTACATTATCATTATCTTTAAGCACTTTCCCAAGCAAGGTTTTTAAAATATTTTTCGTAAAATTATCACCATTGTTGTTGGCAAATGTTACGATTTGGAACAAATCTTCTTGAATACCATCGTATTGTTTTTGGAAGAAATTGTTAATTATGTTGATAAAATTCCAACGGATAATTGTTTCATTATCCATTGTGTTTTCACGATAAAGTTTCAAAACTTCTTCAAGCATTTGTTCAGAAGCTTTGTAATTGCCTTTTATGGTGTTTGCAAAGGCAAGGGTAATTTTACATTTACAAATAAACAAGTCATCTTTAATTTGATTTCTTTCAATAATATCAAAAAGAATTGTTAAAATCTCAAAAGATCTGTCATTACCTTGCATAACAAGAGCATTTGCCAAAACTAAATACGTTTTCAACCAAGTTTCGTACATAAAACCAAGTTTTGCATCTTTGATGTTTAATTTTTTGTCGAAATATTGGTCAATTATTGGCATAATCTCGGTATCAATCATGTTTATAATTTGTCCGCAATTTCCAATGTTTAATAGAGCATTTAATTTAGTTGTTTTTAAAAGAGCTATTTCCAGTTTGTTTTCCGGCTTAACTTTTTTCAAAACGGAATCTACGCATTCAACTTCACCAAAATAATTTCCTGTTTTGCGACAACATGAGGCAAGGTATGCCAACAATTCAACTTCTCGAGGACTATCTCCGATTGCTTGTGCGTTAGAAATTGCATCCGGAAGATATTCTATAGCTTCTGTCGGATTTGAGTTTGCTAGAAGTTTTCCTAATCTTTCTGAGATGTTGTATCTTATTTTTAGAGTTTGAGTTTCATCAAATTCGTTAATTAAAGCTAAAGATTGTTTTTGCGAAATTGCGTATAGGTTCAAATCGCCAACGTAAGATGCAAGTCTGGTGTTTTTAGTCCAAATTTCAAGCGCAAGTTGCGGTTGTTTTAGGTTCTGGGCAATAATTCCTAATATTGCGTGAGAATTGAGCGTAAAACCAGTTAAATGTTTGAAGATTTTTTGGTTTATTGCATTGTAATTTATGTCGTTTTTGGCTGTTTTTAGAATAGTTTCCCATAATAAAAGAGAGCTAAATTCGCAATAAATATCGTTTATTGGCGTAATGTAATCCATCTTTTTTAGATAAATCATTATTTCCAAGAATGTTTTATCATTAACTTCAAAAATTTCTTTTAAGAGGTTCATATTGATTTTATCACCGATAATTGCAGAGCCGAGTAATATATCATAAGCAACCGGGTTAATATGAGCCAAAAGTCCAAGTCTAAATTCTAACAAAGAATTAAATGTTGTCGCAAGTTGAAAATCGTTGCCGGAAAGTTGGCAATCAAAACAAAAATCAAGTGCGTGGTTGATGTATGACGGGTTTCCTTTACTGATAGTATAAATTTCTTGTAGTTCTGCTTGTGAAAGTTCTGGAAAACCTTCAATTTTAGAAGTTTTTTGATTAACCAACATCCCTATTTGTCCAAACTCTAAAGGTGCAATTCCTACATCAAGATAAATTCTTTCATCAGTGTTTTCGGGGAAATAAAAATACCCTTTTGCTGGTTTTGGTTCGTTGTAAAGTATTAAAAATTTAAGATTTGACCAAATATTTTCCTTTCTTATAAATTTGCTCAAAAACTCATATGAAAACCCATCTATAAAATCGAAATTATCAACAACAATTACAAATTTCCCTATTGACGTAATTTTATCAAATATTTTATTTAAAAAATTAAATGTATTATTTTTATTTGCAACAATATCTTCAAAAGTGCCGTCTTTGCTCGGATATAAAAAATTGATTAGGTCAAAAATTTCTCTGTTATTGAGTTCTGGAAATTCATTTTTGAAAAATCTTGAAGAATCTTTTTTAAACTGCAAATTAGTAAGGCAAAAATTTGGTAAGTTGAAAATATTCAACAAAATGTCCTGAATTAAGCCCCCGGATGTTATTTGCGTGATTGGTGTACATTTGCCGTAAAGCCAAGAATAATTTTTGCAATCATTCATAATTGCTTTTAGTACAACGGTTTTACCAACCCCTTTTTCGCCACTTAGAGAAAAGATTTTTTTGTCACGAGAATTAATTCCCTTAACTAAAATCTTTTTAGCACTCTGTTGTGAAACGAGGTTTGCAGGATTTTTAAGCTTTACGTTTTGAGCCTCTACTTTTGGTTTTTTGAACGAGTAACCGCATTTTCTGCATCTTGTTGTATTTGGAAAATTTACACTATTACAATTCGGGCAAAGTTTTAAAATTTCTTTGCCACAATTTTTACATTTAAAATCAAATATTGAATTAACTGTATTACAATTTTTGCAAACCAATCCTGTTCGAGCCTTGCAATAAGGGCATTTTAAAGTATCGTCAGGAATTGATTTTTTACATACTGGACACTTCATTGTATAAAAATCCTAGTTGAATGTCTGTTTAACCTTTTCCATCAACTTGAAAATTCTCTTTGAAACTTCTGATTGCGAGATAGACAATTCTTCTGCAATTTCCTTTTGAGTCATACCTTTTTCATATCTAAGGTCGTAAAGTTTGGCATACTGTTTGGTAGGCTCTTGTTTATCAACTTCAAAAACAGAGTCAACAATGATTTGAAGAATTTCTTTTTTTACGGCAACATCTTCCGGAGTATCTTGAATAGCAATCGGTTCATAAGTTACTTCAATTTTAGAATAATCAGGAAGGCTGGATTGCACAACAGTTTCAAGCGGAACTTCTTTTGTTGACATATAGCCTGTTTTAGTTCTTCTTAATCTACCTTCATTTTTTAGTACATTTAAAATAGAAGTTGTTGCAATCTTTCTCAAATAAGCTTCCAATGTTACATCAGAAGTTACAGTCTTAACAATTAATAAAGATCTTTTGCAGGTTTCATTGAAGAAATCATCATACAAATCTTCATTATTTGCGAATTTTCTATCATTTTTAATTATTTTTTCTATTAAATCTATTTTGTCTTGTGCTAATTCCACGTTAAAGTTTCCTCGTTCTTATCACATTATAGCATAATTAAAAGTATATGATAAGAGCCAAATTGAAATCTGGGGTCTTAACCTCGTCACTAGGCGGTTTTACGACGTTTAAAGTTTCTTTAACAGATTGTAACACAATGTTATCAATTTGTGTTGAACCACTGCTTGAAACAATTCTTGCATCCTGAACAGCGCCGTCTTTAGAGAGTTTTAGGCTAACCTTAACTTGATTTGTGTAAGCATATTCATCTGCAAGTAGCAAATCTGCTGAAAGTGACAATTTTATACTTTTGCCGGCAGTTCTTAAATAATTTTGCATTTTTGTGCTATATGATAGGCTATCAGGCACATCCCAAACAAGTTTGCTTACATCCATATAAGATTCTTTCGCACCTTGTTTAGGTTTAACTGCAGTGTTTTTAAGTTCTTGTGGCTGAGCTTTTTGAATATTATTTGCATCTTTTTTAATATCAGGTGTGTTTGCCAAAATATTTTCTGTGTCAGTTGGTGCAGTTGGAACATTGTCTGACGGTGTTTGTGTTGTTGCGATTGGTTCTACAACATCAGTTGCATTGTCGTCTTTAGGTTTTAGTATCATAACTGCTGAAGCTGCTGCTAAAACCGTAACCAATGCTGCTGCAACAATAATTGTATTTTTATTTGTTTTTGGTTTGTTCATTAATGCTGCACCAGGAATAGACTGTGGTTGGACATCTTCTTCAATGTTATCTAGTTCTGCATCCGTAACAGGATCTGTATCATTAAATAATACTCCGATATTTTTATTATCTTCAATATTTTCAGGTGTATCTTGGGTTTCAGTAGATTTTTCTTCACTGTCAAATTCTCCACCTAAAAGATCATCAATATCGGCAAACATTGCATCATCAGCGTTGCTTTCTTCTTCTGAATTATCTTCTGTAATAGTTGGTTCTTCAGTATTAGTTTCGTCTGACGTAACAGGAGTATTCGCCAAATCAGTAATATCAGGTATTTCGTCTAATGACGCATTTGTATCAGTTGTTTCTGTTTGCGGAACTTCTACTGGAGTGTCAGATGTTGCGGAAGAGTTAAGGATGTCATCAATTTGAGATAACAAATCGTTTGAAGAAATGTCTTCAGCATTTGTTTCAGGTAAATTCTTGTCATCCAATTCTAAATCTTCAATTGAAATATTATCAAGATTTTCAGGTGTAAGGTTTTCTAATAAATTTTTGCCAAAACCTTCTTTGTTTTCTTCTGTTTCGGCAACAGGTTCGGAATTCTCTGTAGAGTTTTCAGGCTCAACTGTTTCTGAAATATCAAGTGGCTCAACGTTATTTGTTAATTCTGTTGTTTCATTAAGTCCAGTTTCTTCAAGATTTAAGTCCATGTCATCAAGTGATACAACATCGTCCATAAAATCTGATGTGTCAAGTTCTTCGACTTCTGCTTGTGGAACATTATCAAATGATGTTGTTTCTGTTGTGTTAAGGTTTTCGTCTTTAATTTCGCTCTCTTTTTCTTGAACATCATTGAAAGAAATTTTGTTTTCTGTTGCATTTGTATCTATATTGAGATTTTCTTCCGGAATGTTTGTTGTGTCTATATCTACATTATCAAAAGAAATTGTTTCTTCTTGAAAATCATCTTTAGGATTAAGTGTTTCAACGTCAGAAATATTAACATCATCTAAAGAAATTGAATTTTCGTTGATATCAACTTGGTCATTAAGATTTTCTAAAGGTTCAATGCTTGTTGTATCAACTTCGTTTAGGGAAATTTTTTCTTCGTCAATGTTAAGTGGTTCTGTTGTATTTTCTGTAACATCGGTTTCAACATCATCAAAAGAAATTTTGTTATCAATCTGATTGATAAAATCTTCACCGGCAGTAGGTTCTGGAATTTCTACATTATCTAATGAAATTTGTTCTGTTTCGATGTTTTCTTCTGGAAGAGAAATATTATCAATTGCAGAAGTGTCAACTTCATCAAGTGAAATAGAGTTTGTTGTAACATCTTCTTGCGGTAGTGCTGTATCTTTAATATCAGGGGCTTCAACATTTTCAAGTGAAATTTTTTCTTCGCTTTTTTCGCTAATCAGGTCTTTTGCAATATCAAGTCCCTTATCAGTAATATTCATACCGGTTTCTGCGATAGCACCGATTTCTGCTGCAGTAGATGCTAAACCAGCAATTTCCCCAGCCGCAATTGCTGCAGTTCCGGCTGCTGCACCCGCAATTGCTCCTGCTGCTGCTCCGGCAATTGCAGTGCCTGCAATATCTGTAGCATTCGATGATTTTTCGTCGATATTTTTCGGAGCTTCGGTTGTGTTTGCAACATCTGTTGTATCAGTGTTAAAATCTTCATCAAGAGCGATGTCTTCAATTGGTGCAATTGGTTCAAGTTCAATATCATCAATTTCAAGGTTTTCTGAAACATCTGTCGGTTCTTCTTCTGTTACGATATCTGAAATTTCAGTAATATTTGTGTCAACCGGATTAGTTTCAGTGATATCTTTGATTTCAGGTTTTTTGATTTCAGAATCTGTCATCGCTTTGTATGAAAGTGTTTCAAAGTTTTCATACTCAATAAATTTATCTCTTAATTCTGCACTTTTTGTAAGCTGATTGATTAAATATTTTTTGTCATCTTCTGAAATATCATTGTCAGACATTGCAACGATAATTCTTTCAGAATTTGAATAATCTTCTTCTGAAAGGGTTTCGTTTGTTGTGCTTTGGTGTGTTTCAATATATTTTTTCAAGTCTTTTGCAGAACTTAATTTTTCTTTTTCAATAAAATAATATTTGTCGTTTGCGTTATTTTTATTAATTAATTTAGGATCGAAAAAGCCTAAGAATTTTACATGTGATAAATCTTTGGCAAGATAGAAAACAAGGTAAATATCAGGAACAAGGTTGTATTCAAAATGAGATTTTGGAACGAAAATAACGTTTTCATCAAAAACTACTCTTACATCAATATGAATATTTGGCAGCATAATATCTGAAATATCCATTTCTTCAAGAATTTTCTTTATAGAATGAATATTATAAATATTAGAAACATCTATATCTTCTGATGCAAGATATTTTAGAGCCAATTCTGCACCGAGTGTGTTAATATATGCTCTATTTTTAACATCTTTGTGTGCAAATGCGTTTGCAGCAACGCTCGCATCCAATTTGTCCTGATCTTCAATATAAATAAGTGTTTCTTGTTCTGTTCCCATGCTTTTTCTCCTTTTCAATATATAAGATGACACCAGATAAAAAAATATTCCAAAATTTTTGTAAACATTTGTAACAAATATTGAAAAAGAAAATATTTTTAGTCAAAATATATTTGTCAGTCGTTTTAAATAGATATAACAAAGTGTGTTAAAAGGAGGTTTTTCATGATAAATTCTGTATCTGGCGTAAATTTTAGAGGCGATGTCGCTCCGGCTCAAAATTCACAAGATTTAATTAATGCTCCAGGACAATTTGCAACTCCGGTTGCTGATGTTCCGGCAGATTCGTTTGAAAAAGAAGGTGCAGAAAAGAAAAAAAGTAAAGCTCCTGCTATTATTGGAACAATTGTCGGCTTAGCAGCTTTAGCTTATGCAGGCTTAGGTTTGGCAGTTGGTAAAGGTAAATTAAACAAAGTTGTTGCTCAAGAAGGTAAAGAATTGAAATTGACAGACAAAGCTATAAACGTGTTGCACGACATTGGTGAAAATGCTAAAGGTGTTTGGGATTCAATTGCTTCAAAATTTGGTAAAAAAGGAGCTGCAGCAGAAACAAAAGCCGCAGATGGTGCAGAAAAAGCTGCTGAAGGCGCAGAAAAAGCTGCTCCAGAAGCATAGAAAATTTTATATAAAAACAAAAAAGTCCGCTTCTGGCGGGCTTTTTTTATTGCAAATGTTTTAAAGTTTAATTTAAAAATTCTGCTAAAATAACATTACTAATTAAAATTCCACTGTCAGTTAGCGCAAAACCTACATTAGTTTCTTTTAGATACTTATAAGATAGGTACTTATCTATTGTTGTAGTGTACTTTTTGCGGAAATCTATATTAAATTTCTTATTTATGTTTTCAACATTTATTCCGCTCATTTTCCTAAATCCGAGAAAGATTTCTTCCTCTAATTGCTCTTGTTTAGAGAGTTTGTAGCTTGATTTATGAATTGTCGGATTATTTATATATTCATCTAATGTTGTTGGGTTAAAATATCTTGCTCCGTTTTCATATCCGTGAGCAGATACACCAAAGCCATAATAAGTATTGTTATCCCAGTAATTCAGGTTATGTCTGGATTGAAAACTCTCTTTTGCAAAATTACTTATTTCATAATGCAAAAAGTCATTATTGGTCATAGTTTCAATGGCTTTTATATACATATCAGCCTGAGTATCTTCGTCAGGAAGATTTTGTGGTGGATTTTTGTAAAAATAACAATTTTCATCAATTTTTAATCCATATAATGAAATATGCTGAATATTTAGAGAAATTGCGGTTTTCAAATCATTTTCAAAACCGTCAATTGTTTGTTGTGGAAGTCCATAAATAAAATCAAGACTGATGTTTTCAAAATCTGTATTTTGAGCTAATTTAACTACATTTTTAACATCATTTGATGAATGTCGTCTGCCAATAAGTTTTAAAATTTTATCATCAAAAGTTTGACAACCAAAACTCAAGCGGTTTATTCCACATTTTTTCAAACCTTTTAAATATTCAGATGTAATAGTTTCTGGGTTAAGTTCAGATGTAATTTCTGTACTTTTATTTATATTGAAAAGGTTTATAATTTTTGAAAACTCATCTATTGTCAATATAGATGGAGTTCCACCTCCAAAATATAATGTATTTAACAATTCTCCATTATATTTCGTTTGGATTTCTTTAATGAGTGCATTAATGTATTGTTCTTTTAATTCAATTTTCGGATATGAAATGAATGAACAATATTTACATTTTGATTTGCAAAATGGTATGTGAATATAAACATTTTTTACCATAAAAGGATTGTATAACAAGTAAGGTTGATAAGTAAACAGTTTTATGGAGGAAAAGGCGATAAGACTATAAGGCGATGGGGCGATAGGTTCATTAATACAATTTTTTGCTTTTTTCAAAATATCCATTAAATGATTGATGTGAAGTAAGTAGAATTATTCTATTGTATTTGTGGGGAAAGCTCATCATTATTATACAGACTAAGGGATAAGTATGGTAAACCAAGTTATAAATTCAATAGATTATAAAGAGTTGTACACACAGTACAACTGGTTTGCGAACAATTATCCGCAAGTTGTTCAAGCATCAAGTGATGAATTTTTCCTTAAAGGTTTACAATTTATTTTGATAGGGATTAGTAAAAATATAAATACATTGATGGATAAAGAAGCTTATTTTGTTACGAAAGTTCGTATTGATAAACTTCATGATATGTTTTTTAGAACGTCTGAAAAGGCAGTTGGAATTATTCTTGATAGAGCTTTAGGTAAACCAAATTCCCGTTTTAATTTGAACAAATTGACTGATTTAGAGGCAAAAATTATTACATCATTTAATGATTATATGTTTAATTCTATGGTAAAATTTTTGTCACCAGCCCCACCAGAATTGAAACGTTCAAATTTTGATGTTGTTCATTTAACCTTTTTAGTAAAAGATATTACGACAAATGAAGTTGCAAAGTTTATTATAACTTTGCCTGATGAGCTTTTGAAACCTGATGTTGTAACATCCCAAAAAGATAAGTTTGACTATGGAGATTTTTCGACAAGTATTATTGATGTTGCAATAAAAGTTGGTTCAACAAGATTTAAACTTATCGATATAAAAAATATTGATGTTGATGATATTGTTGTTTTTGATAACAGTAATACAAAACGTATGGTTTTGAAATTTAAGGATTATGAAAAAGATATTAACTTAAACCCGAATTTGGGTTTGGTAATTCCTGTTGATAACGATGGAGGAAGTGAAGAAATGACAGATAATACAAATCTTTGGGACAGTATTGAAGTTGAGATGGATGCTCAATTTGATACCGTAAAAATTACCCTTGGAGAATTGAAAAATATTGAGGAAGGTCTTGTTGTTGACTTGACTTCTATTTACGACAATAAAGTTACTTTAAGTGTGGAAAACAAACCGATTGCTCGAGGTGAACTTGTTATTGTAAACGACAGATATGGAGTAAAAATTGATGAAGTTATTGCAAAAACTCCTAAAAAAGATTCTCCTGCAGAAGATGCTTTGCCTGTAGCTGGTCAAGAAACGCAAGATGATTTTTCTGATGAAAATATGGATATAGATGAAACTCAAATTCCACAAGAAAATGCAGAAGGTGGAGAAAATTCTGACGAGGATGAATTTGATTATAGCGATTTTGAGCTGGAAGATGAGGATATATAAGGCAATAAAGCTTTAATATTATAAGTAAGTTGGGCTTTTCAAACCAACAATAAGAGGAGGAACACAAATGGGATATATGATAAATTTTATAGTTTATACCGCAGCAATGATAGGAATAATTTTTCTGGCTGTCTTTGTTTATAAAAAATTCTCTTTTACAACCGGTTCAAAGTCAAAGTTTTTGAATGTAGAAGATTGTATCAGTGTTGGTCCTCGTAAAGAAATTTTTGTTGTAAGAGCAGGTAACGAAAGGTTTTTGGTTGCTTCTGATGTTGGAAGAACAAGTTTGATTTCAAAGTTAGAAGGCAATTCTTCATACATTCCGGAAGTTCAAAATTTAGCAGAAAGTCAAGGAAATGAAAAAACAATTTTGCGTTCAAAAACACAACAAACAAATTCAAGCATTGATGACTTGCCGGAAATAGTTACTTTCCCTAAAAGGGAGCTAAAACGTCAACCTAAAAAAGTTTTTAAAAACATAATCAATAATATATAGAGGAATAAAATGGAAACAATTATAAAAGATATGAACCCAGTATTGCAAATGTTGATATTAATGACTGTATTTTCATTAATACCATTGATTTTTTGCTGTATGACAAGTTTTTTGAGATTTGTTATCGTATTTTCAATGCTGAAAACTGCAATGGGTACTCAACAAGTTCCGCCATCAATCGTAATTATCGGTTTGGCAATGATTTTGACATTTTACACAATGGGGGGAACTTTCCAAAAAATGTATGATATGGGATCAGTTCCTTACCAGAAAAATCAGAATATTGTCGAGGCAATAAATGAGGGGTCAAAACCGTTAAAAGAATTTATGATGAAACAGACAAGAGAAAGTGATTTAGCATTCTTTGTTGAGGCATCAAAAGGTGCGCCACCAAAATCTCCTGATGAAATAACAGTTTGGCAAGTAGCTCCGGCTTTCATTATCAGTGAATTAAAAACATCTTTTGAAATCGGATTTATTATATTTGTACCATTTATTGTACTAGACCTTGTTGTCGCAAACATTTTATTGGCTCTAGGTATGTTCATGTTGTCACCGACAATTATTTCTCTTCCGTTTAAACTGCTGATATTTATTGCGGTAGATGGTTGGGCGTTGATAGTTCAGGGACTGGTGACAAGTTATAACTAGAAGATAAGATGCTTGGATGTAGAGAGGCAAAGTCTGTTCAGGATAGTTAGGCACGAAGAAACAAAGTAGGGCGAGGTACTTACCCCGCCATCAATAAAAGCAAAAAGAGGACAAACACATGGAAGTTTTAGTTGAATATTTAGCAAAAGGCTTTTTGATAATGCTTGCAATATCTATGCCGTGCGTACTTGTTGCTGCAGGTATCGGGCTTGTTGTTGGTATTTTGCAAGCGGTTACTCAGGTTCAGGAACAGACAATTGCCGCTGCTCCAAAGATTTTGGGTGTTTTCCTTGTTATTGTTATTGGTGGAATTGGGTTTATCAATATGTTGAAGGGCTTTGTTATGGACGGAATGTCTATGGCGTTTAATCTTGTTTCCAAAAATGATTCTTACGTTTTGCCGGCAGACTATTATAAATATACTTCCCCATTTGAAAGAGAGATGAGTGATAAGTTTAAAAACCAGTCTGATATTGATTATATTATGAAACATCCCGGTAAAGTTCCATTTATTGATCAGCAGCAAAAGACAAAGTATTTTGCAAGTCCGCAAACTCCTATGCCTAAGCCTAATTTTGTAGAAACAAATAAAATTCTTGGAAGGTAGATTGAGTGGAACAAATTATATCAGAATTAATGAAAATGTTTCCAATGTTGAATGCCTACCTTGCAGCAGGAATTTTTATTTTTGCAAGATTGTTGGGCTTTTTTAGACTTGCTCCGGTTTTTAACAGAAAAGAAATTCCCGGCATGGTTAAAATTGCTTTGGCTTTGTTGATGACAATAATTTTGACAAGTACAGTAAAACCTGATGTACACATAATTCAGGGATCTTTTGCGCTTTCAATTTTGTTGAATTTTGTTGTTGGTGCGATGATTGGATATATTGCTCAATTAATTTTGCTTGCGGTAGATGCGGGCGGAGATATGGTTAATATGCAGATGGGGCTATCTTCTGCAATGGTTTTAGATCCGACAACGTCATCTCAAGTTTCAATTGTTGGGAAGTGTTTTCAACTCTTGGGATTGATAATTTTCATACAATTAGGCGGAGTTTATTGGTTAATTACTGCTTTAATTCATAGTATAGATATTTTCCCACTCGGGGCGACAAGTATTCCTTTGCATCAAATTGTTAATATGGATTATATGGTAAAATTGTCATCAAACGTTTTGTTTATGGGGTTGCAAATTGCTTCTCCGATACTTCTTGCGACATTGGGACAAGACATTATATTGGGTGTAATTTCAAAAACTGCACCGCAGGTAAACGTTTTCCAACTAAGTTTCTTATTCAAACCGGTTTTGGGAGCAGCGATTATGGTTTGGATTTTGCCTATGTTGGTAAATATAATATCTGATTACTTTTTGTCATTCTCGCAGATTATATAAGTATTAGAGGCAAAGATGCAGAAAAGCAAAGTCTAAATAGTCATTACGAGGGGTGAAACGACATAGTAATCCCATTCATATTGAAAATAATGAGATTAGTGTTGCGCACGTAGCCCTCTGTAACAACATATTTCAATTTATCTTCTAAAATAGTCGCAAATCAACGTTTTCTTGCGGGGAACAAGGTTGATTACTCTTTGCATAAATGTGTTTTTTTGAGAATTTTCTAACTCTTTTTTTAGGATGGCTTTTTCTAAAACGACTTTGTTATACAAATCTGAGCATACTGAACTCTTATCAACATGCTCTCTCAATTTAGCCAGTTGAATCTCTTTTTCTCTTATAGATTGAATTAGTTCTTTTTTCACTTTGTAAAGACCTCTCGAACTGTACTTTATTAGAATAAAACTAATTCGAAATTTTTAAATCAGCTTTTTAGTTGATTTAAGCTTTTATTGCTAATAAATCATACTCATAGCCGATTTTTAAAGCTTCAATGTTTAATGGTAACAAATTCTTTCTGTGAGGAGGAATTACGTTATCCAAAGCCTGAGTTAGAGTTTCCAATGTTGTTAATTTGCTTACTTTAGAAACAATTCCTAATGCAAGTATATTAGCCATTCTAACATTGCCAATTTTCTCATCAGCAAGTTTTGTAATTGGAACAAAAACATAGTTGATATCTGCTCTTGGTTTGTCTTCTTTTACAAGAGTAGAGTTTGCAATCATCCAACCACCTTTTTTAATTTTTGGTAAAAATCTATCGAAAGAAGCCTGATTAAGTGCAACAATAAAATCCGCATCCGGTTTGTTAACTTCGCTAACATCTTCATCACTTGTTACGATTTCACAGTTAACTGTACCACCACGCATCTCTGCGCCATAAGATGGGTACCATGTTACATTCTTGTTGTCTAACATAAATGCGTTCGCAAGTACTTCACCTGCCAATAACACGCCTTGTCCACCAAATCCTGCAATTATAAAATTATGTCCCATTTTTATTTCCTTTTTATGTTGAACTTTTCACTTATTCTTCAGTTACATCCTTATAGATACCCGGTTTAAAGATAGGCATCATTTCGTTTCTTACTCTTTCATGAGCTTTGTCAGGTGACATTTTCCAGTTTGTAGGGCAAGTTGAAAGAATTTCTACAAATCCAAATCCCAAACCTTTCAATTGTACTTCAAAAGCTTTTTTTATAGCCTGTTTCGCTTTTCTGATGTTTGCAACTGTATCAAGAGAAACTCTTGCAGAAAAAGCTGTTCCATCGCAAAGTGCAATATGTTCTGCAATTTTTATCGGATAACCGTAGTATTCAAGGTTTCTTCCTGTCGGAGAAGTTGTAGTTTTTTGCCCAACAAGGGTTGTAGGACCTAATTGACCGCCTGTCATTCCGTATGTTGTATTATTTATACAGAATGCCGTAATTTTTTCTCCCCTTAAGGCTGCGTGCATACTTTCTGCCAAACCGATTGATGCAAAGTCGCCATCACCTTGATATGTGAATACAACTTTGTCAGGTTTTGCTCTTTTAATTCCTGTAGCTTCTGCAATTGCTCTACCATGAGGAGCTTCCAAAGCATCTACATTGATAAAATCGTAGATAGTAACAGAACATCCGATTGATGCTGCAAGAATAGTATCTTTTTTGATACCTAATTCGTCAAGAACTTCTGCAACAAGTCTTACGGCAACGCCGTGATCACAACCAGGACAGAATGAATATTTTACGTCGCCTTTTAGCGATTCCGGTAATTTAAAAACTTGTGTTGCCATTATATTAATTCCTCGATTCTTTTTACAATTTCGTCTGCTGAAGGTGGCGCACCAACTCCTTTGTTTACTAAATCAACAGGGCATGCACCATTAACTGCAAGTCTAACATCATTAACCATTTGTCCCATATTAACTTCAACCGTGACAAATCTTTTGGTTGTTTTTGAAAGCTCTGCCAATCTCTTAGAAGGGAATGGGAACAAGGTTATAGGTCTTAAGATACCTGCTTTAATTCCTTTTTCTCTTAATTTTTTCATCGCAGTTTTAACGTTTCTTGAAGTGCTACCAAATGAAACAAGAATGATATCAGCATCTTCCGTGTTGATTTCTTCCCATTGAGTTTCATTTTCTTCAATAGTTTTATATTTTTTATAAAGTCTATCCAAAAATTCACATTGTCTGTCAGCAAGTGGAGCATAAGAGCGAATAATTCTTCCATCTCTACCGTTAGCACCTGACAATGCCCATTCAGAAGTTTCAACTTCAGGATATGGATAGTCGTAATATTCTACGGGTTCCATCATTTGTCCCAAAAGTCCGTCTGCAAGTAGAACTGTCGGGTTTCTATATTTCTGAGCTAAGTAAAATGCTTTGTATGTTAAATCTACACATTCCTGAACTGTTGACGGAGCAAGAACGATAAGCTTGTAATCTCCATTTCCGCCACCTTTTGTAGCTTGGAAATAATCCCCTTGTGATGGGTAGATATTCCCTAAACCTGGACCGCCTCTCATAACGCTAACCAATACAACCGGCAATTCATCAGCTGTTGCATAAGACAAGCCTTCTTGCATCAATGCCACTGCGCAAGAAGAAGATGATGTCATTGCTTTAACACCTGTTGAAACTGCACCGATAACCATATTAATTGCGGCAAGTTCACTTTCGGCAGAAACGTATGCTCTTTTTAATTCTTGCATTTTTCCGCTCATAAATTCTCCAATTTCACTTTGAGGAGTGATAGGGTAACCGAAATAACATTGGCATCCGGCAAGAACCGCAGCATTTGCTATTGCGTAATTCCCTTTTGTTAATACTTTTTTATTTGTTAAACATTCTGTTGTCATATATTTTTTCTTTCTGAGCAATTGCTCCGATTTTAATTAACCTTTATAAACTTCTGTAATTGCCAAATCAGGGCATCTTAGCGCGCACATTGCACACCCCAAACATTCATGGTTCGGGTCATCAAATTCTACAACGTGAACTCCGAGTTTGTTTGTCGCTTCACTAATTTTAAGCAGTTTTTTAGGGCATTCGTTGATGCACAAATAACATGCTTTACATTTGTCTTTATTAATCACTATTCGGCTCATTTTTACCTCTTATTTTCTTGTCTAACCCATATTATAGCACTGAAATTTTAAAAGGGTTAATTTTATCTTTACAATTGTAATAATAAACGTTAAGAGTTTGCCCAGTTTGGTATTCTTCTGTTACTATAATAAAGTATAGTGGGATATTTTTAAGAAAGTGAAAACAAATGGCACTAACTGTAGATGAAATCGCTGAAATTCTCAACTCAATGCGTGTTGAAAACGAAAATAATGTCGAAAATTTTGAAAAAGTATTAACTGATATAAGCGCAAAATTAGAACTTATGGCTGGAGATAGCGAAGATGCTGATTTGATAAAAGTTTATTTAACTGAATTGAAAGGGTTGGTTGAAGATAAATCTGTTGATACAAATACAAGATTTGCAGATATTGAAAAAATTCTGCATAATGTGCTTTTGAGCCAAGATGATATTGCAAAAACTTCAGAACTTAAAGATTTATTCCATGTATTTAGTGCTGCATTTGATAATTTTACGAGTAATTTTGTAAATCAAAAAGATTTTTTGGAAGATTTAAGTTTGAAACTTGGAAATGTTGAAAATAAAGTTTTTGATAAAGATGAACTCGCATCATTGATTGCTGGTTTAAACCAAGATTTGGTAGCAGTAAATAATGATATTGAAAAATCTTTTGTATCTATTGATGAAAAATTTGCGGAAGTTATTAAAAAACTTGATAGTTTTGATATTACAGAACAGAATTAACTTGTTCTGTAA